>Ga0308160_10000106_pt1 | contig 243590 bp, 218 predicted proteins | sample PhyFR1_FD_201036 | JGI IMG/M metagenome (GOLD analysis project Ga0308160, IMG submission 201036) | Phyllosphere microbial communities from UC Gill Tract Community Farm, Albany, California, United States - DLSLF.R1 | ecosystem: Host-associated > Plants > Phyllosphere > Unclassified | place...
CCGACACCGTCGCGACGATGACGACGTCGCGCCGCTCCATCAGCGACTTGGTGCACGACAGGCGCATCTGCTCGATGTGCTCGTTGATCGACGAGTCCTTTTCGATGAACAGGTCGCGCTGCGGCACATAGGCTTCCGGCTGGTAGTAATCGTAGTACGACACGAAATACTCGACCGCGTTCTGCGGGAAGAATTCGCGGAACTCGGCGTACAGCTGGGCCGCCAGCGTTTTATTCGGAGCGAACACGATCGCTGGACGGCCAGCGCGGGCGATCACGTTGGCCATCGTGTAAGTCTTGCCGGAGCCGGTCACGCCGAGCAGCGTCTGGTACATCAAGCCGTCGTCGATGCCTTCGACCAGGCCTTCGATCGCGGTCGGCTGGTCGCCGGCGGGCGGGAAGGGCTGGTGCAGCTTGAACGGCGAGTTCGGATAAGTGATGACGGTGGGCTCGGGAGCATTTACAACCGATAAATCTGCCATGAGATCAGACCTTTGCTAGAATGGGAATCCGCCTGCGGCCTAGCACACTCAGTTGCTATTTGGTTGGCCGCTGTCTATACAACCGCTGCGAACCCAGCGACAAACCAAGTTTATCACGATGAATTCCACAGCTCCTGCCAGCATCTTTGGCGCCATCGCCATGGCCCCACGCGACCCGATCCTGGGCATTACCGAAGCCTTCAACGCAGATACCAACCCGGCCAAGATCAACCTGGGTGTGGGTGTCTATTATGATGACAACGGAAAAGTGCCGCTGCTGGAATGCGTGCGCAAAGCGGAAGCGATGTTGATGGAACAGCCGGCGCCGCGTACCTATCTGCCGATCGAAGGTCTGGGTGCGTACGACAAGGCTGTGCAAGAACTCGTATTTGGGGCCGACAGCCCGGTAATTCAAGAGAAGCGTGCGATCACCGTGCAAGCGCTGGGCGGTACCGGCGCGCTGAAGATCGGCGCCGACTTCCTCAAGCGCTTCGCGCCGGGCTCGCAAGTTTATATCAGCGATCCGAGCTGGGAAAACCACCGCGCGCTGTTCGAAAGCGCCGGTTTCGAAGTCAACAACTACACGTATTACGATCCGGCCACCCACGGCGTGAACTTCGAGGGGATGCTGGCCGCCTTGAAGGCGATGCCGGAAAGCGCGATCGTCGTGTTGCACGCCTGCTGTCACAACCCGACCGGCGCCGACCTGACCCCCGAGCAGTGGGGCCAGGTGATCGAGGCGGTCAAGGCCGGCGGCCTGATCCCGTTCCTGGACATGGCTTACCAGGGCTTCGGCGCGGGTATCGCGGAAGACGGCGCCGTGGTGCGCCGTTTTGTGGACGTCGGCGGTCCGCTGCTGGTGTCGAACTCGTTCTCGAAGTCGTTCTCGCTGTACGGCGAGCGCGTCGGCGCGCTGTCGGTGGTCGCTTCCTCGGCCGAAGAAGCGGCGCGCCTGCTGTCGCAACTGAAGCGCATCGTGCGCACCAATTACTCGAACCCGCCGACCCATGGCGGCAAGGTGGTCGCGACCGTGCTGTCGACCCCGGAACTGCGCCAGAAGTGGGAAGACGAGCTGGCCGGCATGCGCGTGCGCATCAAGCAGATGCGTGACGAGCTGGTCAAAAAGCTGGCCGAAAAAGCCCCCGGCAAGGATTTCGAATTCGTGCGCCAGCAGGTCGGCATGTTCTCGTACTCGGGCCTGACGAAAGAGCAGGTCGGCCAGCTGCGCGACGAGTCGATCTACGCGGTCGACACCGGCCGCATCTGCGTCGCCGCGCTGAACTCGAAGAACATCGATCGCGTCGTTGACGCCATCGCAAAAGTTCTCTAAAATCCCGGCTCTTCGCTAGCAGGATGTCGCTTTGACATCCCGCCAGCGTATCGGGAGCTTGAAGAAGCGTCGCGAGCGGCCGCAGTTTTGTCCGAGAAGCGCAGCCGTACTTACGGTACGGCGAGCATCGCAGGACGAAAATGCAACGCGCAGCAGCTTATTCAAGTTCCCCACCGGATCCCTGATAGCTCAGTTGGTAGAGCGACGGACTGTTAATCCGCAGGTCCCTGGTTCGAGTCCAGGTCGGGGAGCCAGAATTTCAGCCTTGCAGGTATGCACGATTGATAAGTTGATCTGTGCAAGCTTCGAGGTAGCAGTTATAATAGCAACATCAATTCCCTGATAGCTCAGTTGGTAGAGCGACGGACTGTTAATCCGCAGGTCCCTGGTTCGAGTCCAGGTCGGGGAGCCAGAATTCAGCAGTAAAGTAGCATGGCAAAGGCCGCTTCCGATGAAGTGGCCTTTTTGCTTTCGGCGTTCGCTTGCAGGGTTTGCTCACTTGATCTAGTATTGGTGCTCAAAGGAGCAAATCATGACTGCAGCTGCAAAGCACATCGTGCCCGAACCCGGAATCGACCTGCGCAGCCGATGGCTGAACTTCCGTGAGCTCTATCAAACCACCCCCGCCGACCGGATCAACCTGATCCGCAGTGGCATCAACGCCGCCGACTTCAAGGCCTTCGTCGGCCGCCTCGACATTCAACAGGAAAAAATCTTTACCATGCTGGACATCGCCACCGCCACCGTCAACCGCAAGGCCAGCCGCAACGAAGCGCTGTCGCGCGAAGATAGCGAAAAAGTCCTCGGCATGGCCAAGCTCATCGGCCAGGTCGAAACCATGCTCGAACAATCGGGCGACCCCGAGCAGATGCAAAACTTCGATGCCGCGCGTTGGCTGACGCGCTGGATGGACGAGCCGATCCCGGCCCTGGCCGGCGCCTCGCCCTCGCAATACATGGACACCATCGAAGGCCAGGAAATGATCTCGAAGCTGCTGGCCCAGATGCAGACCGGGGCCTACGCGTGATTCGCGCCTGGCGAATCGCGACCGATACGCCTGGCTACACCGCGGACGACGTGACCGGGGCCGGCGCCAAGCTGTCCGGCGGGCGCTGGAACCGCCCCGGCAACGCCGTCCTCTACTGCGCCAGCAATATCTCGCTGGCGGTGCTGGAAACCTTCATCCACCTCAAAGCCGGCGGCTTGCCGCTGAACCGCTACCTGGTCGAGTTTTCCATTCCGGACGCCCTGTGGGCGGATGCCGTCGACTTGTCGACGCCGCCGGTCGGCTGGGATGCGATCCCGACCGGCAAGGTCAGCCTCGATGCCGGCGATGCCTGGCTCAAGGGCAAGCGCAGCGCGCTGATGATCGTGCCGTCCGTCATCGTCGGCGAGGAATCGAACGTGCTGATCAATCCGCTGCACCCGGATGCGCGCCAGGTCGCGGCACGCAAGGTCAGGAAGTGGAGCTACGATCCGCGGCTGCTGGGGCCGAATCCGGGCGCCGCGCCGCGCCCCTGACGCTCATTTCTTTCCAGAGACCGGCTTGACCTTGGCGGCGGCCTCCAGCGCGCGGGCGCGCGCGGTGTCGATGTCGTCGGCGGTTGCCAGCGCCACGCCCATGCGGCGGCGCGCGAACGATTCCGGCTTGCCGAACAGGCGGATGTCCGCGCAAGGCACGCGCAAGGCTTCGGCGACGCCTTCGAAAGCGATGCCCGGCTCGTCCAGCTGGCCGTAGATCACGGCGGAGGCGCCCGGCGAGCGCAGCGCGACGTTGACCGGCAGGCCAAGGATGGCTTTTGCGTGCAGCTCGAATTCGCTCTGGGTTTGCGTCGCCATCGTCACCATGCCGGTGTCGTGCGGACGCGGACTGACTTCCGAGAACCACACCATGTCGCCCTTGACGAACAGTTCGACGCCAAACACGCCCTGGCCGCCGAGCTTGGTCGTGACCTTGTCGGCGATGTCGCGTGCGGCGTGCAGCGCGCGCGGGCTCATCGGCTGCGGTTGCCAGGATTCGACGTAGTCGCCATGCACCTGCTTGTGGCCGATCGGCTCGCAGAACTGGGTGGCGATCTGGCCGCCCACATTGGTGGCGCGCACCGTCAGCAGCGTGATCTCGTAATCGAAATCGATGAAGCCTTCCACGATCACGCGGCCGGCGTCGACGCGGCCGCCCGCCGCGGCGTAGTTCCAGGCGTTTTCCACGTCAGCGGCGCTGTCGAGTTTCGACTGGCCCTTGCCGGACGAGGACATCACCGGTTTCACCACGCACGGAAAGCCGATCTCGGAGCAGGCCGCTTGCAGCTCTTCCAAACTGGAGGCGAAGCGGTAGGGCGAGGTGGCCAGGCCGAGTTCTTCGGCGGCCAGGCGGCGGATGCCTTCGCGGTTCATGGTCAGCTGGGTGGCGCGCGCGGTCGGGATGCAGGTGATCTTGCCCGCGGCTTCCAGCGTGGCCAGCGTGTCGGTCGCGATCGCTTCGATCTCCGGCACGACCAGATGGGGCTGTTCCTGCTCGATCAGCGCGGCCAGTGCGGCGCCGTCGGTCATGTCGATCACGTGCGCACGGTGCGCGACCTGATGGCCGGGCGCGTTCGGGTAGCGGTCGACCGCGATCACCTCGACGCCGAGGCGCTGCAGCGCGATGATGACTTCCTTGCCGAGCTCGCCGGAGCCGAGCAGCATGACGCGCGTGGCGGAAGGGGAGAGCGGAGTGCCGAAGGTGCGAGGTGTGTTCATGGTCGTGAGCGTGGTCGGAGGAGAGTGGCGACTATAGCAAAGCCCGGCGTTTGGCGCTGACTGCCGGCTGGTAAAGCTTGGCAACCCTGAATATCCTGCTATAATACGGCCTCTTTTCCCTGATAGCTCAGTTGGTAGAGCGACGGACTGTTAATCCGCAGGTCCCTGGTTCGAGTCCAGGTCGGGGAGCCAGAATATGACGTTGTAAAACGAAAGGCCGCATCGAACGATGCGGCCTTTTTCGTTTCCGTTTTCACCTACGCCCGAGATACCGATGCCAGAACCCAGCACACCCGAGCCTGCCAGCCACGCCTTGTCCCCCGCCGACGCGCGCCGCATCGCCCGCTACGCGGCCGAGGCCGACGCCTGGCGCTGGCTGCACCCGGTCCAGCAGGCCGTGCTGCACCGGCGCGGCTGGCTCAGGATGCTGGCCCCGCGCGCGGTCGGCGGCGACGAATGGGCGCTGCCCGACGTGGTGCGGCTGGAGGAAGCGGTGGCACGGGTCGACGGCAGCACCGCCTGGACGCTGACGCTGTGCGCCGGCGCCGGCTGGTTTGCCGGCTTTCTCGAGCCGCGCCTGGCGCGCGAGATCCTGGCCACGCGCCGCGTCTGCCTGGCCGGCAGCGGCGCGCCGACCGGCTACGCTGACCTCGACGGCGACGGCTACCGCATCGACGGTCTGTGGGATTACGCCAGCGGCGCGCCGATGGCCACCCACTTCACCTTCAATGCCATCCTGCGCAAGGATGGCGCGGTGCTGCGCGACGGGGCAGGCAAGGCGCGCATCCAGGCCTTCGTCGTTCCGGCCGCGCTGGTCGAGCGTGAATCGACCTGGCGCAGCATGGGCTTGCGCGCGACCGCCTCGGATGCCTATCGCGTTTCCAATCAATGGGTGTCGTTCGATTATGCCTTCGCCATCGATCCCGCGCAGGCGACGGCGCCGGGGCCGCTGTACCGCTTTCCCTTCCTGGCGTTCGCCTATGTCACGCTGGCCGCCAACCTGGCCGGCATGGCGCAGCACTTCGTCGAACTTGCAAGCGATTGCATCGCGCGCCGGCGCAATCGCTTCGCCGACGATGGCGGCGCCCTGATCGAGGCGCCGCGAGTCGCGGCCTTGCTCGCGTCCGCGCGTGCGCGCCTGGGCGACGCCCGCACGCGCGTGTACGCGACGCTGAATGAGGCCTGGGCCTCAGCCACGACGGCGAACGCGGTCAGCGCCGCGCAGGCGCAAGCGCTGGAAGCCGCGTCGGTGGCCTGGGTGGAGGCGGCGAGGGCGGCGGTCGATACGCTATTCCCGTACTGCGGCCTGGCAGCGGCGCGCGAGGATGCCGAGATCAACCGCGTCTGGCGCGATTTTCATACGGCTTCGCAGCACTCGCTGTTGATGCCGCAGCCCTAGCCGTCGACTATGATCGTCGACGGGCGCGCACGATTTCCGTGCCGCACTGGTCAAATTGGAAACCAGCCGCTATAATCTGGCCTCCTTTCCCTGATAGCTCAGTTGGTAGAGCGACGGACTGTTAATCCGCAGGTCCCTGGTTCGAGTCCAGGTCGGGGAGCCAGAATATTAGGTAGTAAAACGAAAAAGGCCGCATCGAACGATGCGGCCTTTTTCGTTTTGCGCCGCCGGTTTTTTCGATCCCATCCCAGCACGCAGCGCCCGCCCCGCCTATAATCGATGCTTTGTTGCATCGCGGGATCGAGCATGAAAACGCCAGTAAATACAACTACTTACGCGCAAGGCGGGGGGGTGAAGGCGCCCGTGGAGGAGGTCCAGGACGGCCTGCCCGAAGGCCCGCGCGCCTGGGCCATCGTCGCGCTGGCGCTGGGTGTGATGATGTCCGCGCTCGATACCGCGATTGCCAATACCGCGCTGCCGGCCATGGCCGCGCAGCTGCACGCGACGCCGGCCGATTCGGTCTGGATCGTCAACGCCTATCAGCTGGCGATGGTCGCGACCCTGCTGCCGGTGGCGGCGCTGGGCGAGACCCTCGGTTACCGCCGCATCTACATCACCGGCATGGTGATCTTCACGCTGGCGTCGCTCGAATGCGCGCTGTCGTTTTCGCTGCCTGCGCTGATCGTCGGGCGCCTGTTCCAGGGCCTGGGCGCGGCCATGCTGATGGGCGTGAACACGGCGTTGCTGCGCACCGTCTACCCGGCCAAGCTGCACGGGCGCGGCTTCGGCAACAATGCGCTGATGGTGGCGATCGGCTTCGCGCTCGGCCCGAGCCTGGCGTCGGTGATCCTGGCGGCATCGTCGTGGGAATGGCTGTTCGGTATCAACGTGCTGCCGGGCGTGATCGCCTTCTTTTTGGCGCGCAAGGCGCTGCCGCACAACAAACCGGCCAGCCACAAGGTCGACCTGGTCGCTGCGCTGTTCAACGTCGGCGCTTTCGCCATGGCGGTGCTGGCGCTGGGCGATGCCGCGCACCGGGTGCCGCTCGCCAAACTGCTGCCGGAGATCCTGATCGCGCTGGCCCTGTTCGTCCTGCTGCTGTGGCGCCAGCGCGGGCATCCGGCGCCGCTGTTGCCGGTCGACCTGTTCCGCCGGCCGCTGTTCGCGCTGTCGACGCTGACCTCGATCTGCACCTTCGCCGCGCAGGCGCTGGCCTTCGTCGCGCTGCCGTTTTATTTCGAGAGCGCGCTCGGGCGCACGCCGGTCGAGACCGGCTTCCTGATGACGCCGTGGCCGGTGCTGGTCGGCGTGATGGCGCCGGTGGCCGGCCGCCTGAGCGACCGCTATCCGCCCGGCCTGCTGGGCGGCATCGGCCTGATGATCCTGTCGGCCGGCCTGGTGACGCTGCTGCGCATGCCGCTGGCGCCGACCGCCGTGGAGATCGGCTGGCGCATGGCGCTGTGCGGCATCGGCTTCGGCTTTTTCCAGGCGCCCAACATCAAGGCGATCATGAGCTCGGCCCCGGCCAATCGCAGCGGCAGCGCCAGCGGCATGGTCGCCACCGCGCGCCTGATCGGCCAATCGACGGGCGCGGCGCTGGTGGCGTTCTGCCTGACGGTGTCCGGCCAGCACGGCAGCTGGTATGCGGTGGCGATCGCCGCGGCGTTTGCCGCGGTAGCCAGCGTGGCGAGTTTCTCGCGTTTGGCGGTCGCCTGACCCGAGACGGCAGGCTGCTACGATAATCACAACGAACCACAGGAGATGACTCACATGACACGCGTATTCAAGATCGCCGCCATCGCCGGCGACGGCATCGGCAAGGAAGTGCTGCCGGAAGGTTTGAAAGTGCTGGAGGCAGCTGCCGAGCGCTTCGGCCTGCAGCTCGAGTTCACCCACTTTCCCTGGGCCAGCTGCGACTGGTACATGAAGACCGGCGACATGATGCCGGCCGACTGGAAAGAGCAGCTGTCCGGCATGGACGCGATCTACTTCGGCGCGGTCGGCTGGCCGGCGCTGGTGCCGGACCATGTGTCGCTGTGGGGCTCGCTGATCAAGTTCCGGCGCGAGTTCGACCAGTACATCAACTTGCGCCCGGTGCGCCTGTTCGAAGGCGTGCCGTGCCCGCTGGCCAACCGCAAGCCGGGCGACATCGACTTTTTCGTGGTGCGCGAAAACACCGAGGGCGAGTACACCAATCTGGGCGGCGTGATGTTCCCCGGCACCGAGCGCGAGATGGTGATCCAGGAATCGGTGTTCACCCGCCATGGCAGTGACCGCGTGCTGCGCTACGCCTTCGAACTCGCTCGCGCGCGCCAGCGCAAGCACCTGACCGTCGCGACCAAGTCGAACGGCATTGCGATCAGCATGCCTTGGTGGGACGCGCGTGCCGACGCGATGCACGCCGACTACCCGGACATCACCGTCGACAAGCAGCACATCGACATCCTTACGGCGCGCTTCGTGCTGCAGCCGAACCGCTTCGACGTGGTGGTGGCCTCGAACCTGTTCGGCGACATCCTGTCCGACCTGGGACCGGCCTGCACCGGCACCATCGGCCTGGCGCCGTCCGGCAACCTGAATCCGGACCGCAAGTTTCCGTCGCTGTTCGAGCCGGTGCACGGCTCGGCGCCGGACATCGCCGGGCAGGGCATCGCCAACCCGATCGCGATGATCTGGTCGGGCGCGATGATGCTGTCCTTCCTGGCGTCCGAAGCCGGCGTGGCGCCGGGCTACGGCCAGGCGCACGATGCGATCGTGAAGGCGATCGAGGACGTGCTGCGCGAAGGGCCGCGCACCGGCGACCTCGGTGGACAGGCGCGCACCGTCGAGGTCGGCGATGCGATCGCCGCGCGCGTGCGGGTGGGCTAAGCCGTTGAAACAAGGTCATCCGCCCCGACATGGGGTGGATGACCGAAGACCTGTGTCCTTTATGCGGGCGTCCGCTCGGAACTGTGAACGTCGACCGCCACCACTTGATCCCGAAGAGCCTCAAGGGTAGGGAGCAATTCCCGATCCATAAGATATGCCACCGGAAGATCCACGCGACCTTCTCCGAGCGCGAACTGCTGCGCGCTTATCACACCTGGGCGGCGCTGCAGTCGAACGACGACATCCAGTCCTTCATCGCCTGGGTCGCGAAAAAGCCGCCCGAGTTCTATACCCGCACGTTCACGTCGAACAAGAAAAAACAGCGCTGATCGAGCGCTTGCAGCGTGGCCTTCAATGCATCGTTGAATGCTCTGCGCTGTATCAAAGCAACTCAAATTTCTGCCGATTTGTTTCAATAACGGAACATTGTGTCGCATCTCCAGAGTGCAGCCAGCGCTAAGCGATCGTCGATATTTACAATTTAATTGCTAAAAAAGCTGCATTATCAGATGGATATGTTGAGGGGCGCACGATTGAATACAGGACGCGAGCGCTACAGCTGATGTAAAATTAACGCTTACCTTTTTGCAATTCGAGGTTCCTCCTTTTAATCATTCGCAGTTGCAATGAATCAAGACGATACCAACGCCTGCTCCATCCTCCTCATCGACGACGAGCCGTTTGCCGAGGACATCATCTCGTACGGTTTAAAGAACTGCGAAGCCTATTCGCTGCGTTTTGCGAGCCAGCCGTCGATGGCGGTCGAGATCGCCAAGGAGATCAATGCCACTGTGGTACTGGTCGATCTGCGCATGCCGGAAATCGACGGCTTCGAGGTGACGCGGCGGCTGCGCGCCGACAAGGATACCGAGCACATCCCGGTGATCTTGCTGTCGTCGGAAGAGGATGCCGAAATCAAGGCCAAGGCTTTCGCCGCCGGCGCCAACGACTACCTGGTCAAGTGGCCCGACCCGCGCGAACTGGTGGCGCGCGTGCGCTACCACAGCGATGCCTCCATCGCACGCCGCCAGCGCGACGCCGCCTTCGTCTCGCTGCGCCACAGCCAGGCCCAGCTCGAGGCCAGCCAGTCGGCGCTGTTCCAGGCGCAAAAGATGGAAGCGATCGGCCAGCTCACCGGCGGCGTCGCGCATGACTTCAACAATGTCCTGCAGATCATCGGCGGCAACCTGCAGCTGCTGAAACTTGTTGGCGCCTTGAGCGACTCGGGCAAGGAGCGCGTCGACATGGCGCTGGCAGGCGTCGAGCGCGGCGCCAAGCTGTCGTCGCACCTGCTCGCCTTCGCCCGGCGCCAGCCGCTGCAGTCGGTCGTGGTCAACCCCGGCCACCTGCTGCGCGAAATGGACGACATGATGCGCCGCGTGCTCGGTCCGCGCGCGCGCGTGGTGACCGAGATCGCGCACGGCCTGGGCAGCACCCTGGTCGACCCCAACCAGTTGCACAACGTGCTGCTTAACCTGGCCATCAACGCGCGCGACGCCATGGCCGGCAGCGGCACCCTGACCATCCGCGCCGCTAACATCGAACCGGGCGACGCGTTGCCGCCGGAACTGGAAAGCGGGCGCTGGGTGCTGATCGAGATCGCCGACACCGGCAAGGGCATGAACCCGGAAGTGCTGGCGCGCGCCTTCGAGCCCTTCTTCACCACCAAGCCGACCGGGCAGGGCACCGGCCTGGGCCTGTCGATGGCCTACGGCTTCATCAAGCAGTCGGGCGGCGAGCTCGTCCTCAAGAGCGAACCGGGCAAGGGCACCAGCGTGCGCATCTACCTGCCGCGCAGTGACGCCGAGCCGACCTTCCAGGAAGACGTCGAGCCCGCGCCGCTGCTGGGCGGCCCGGAGACCATCCTGGTGGTCGAGGACGAGGAAGACGTGCGCAGCACCACCTGCGGCATCCTGTCCGCGCTCGGCTACCGCGTGCTGGAGGCGCAGGACGCCGCCGCGGCGCTGGCCGTCATCGACCAGTCGCTCGACAAGGGCGTGCAGATCGACCTGGTGTTCACCGACGTGATCATGCCGGGACCGGTCAGCAGCCTGCAACTGGCGGAGGCGGTGCGCGAACGCCTGCCGCGCGCCGAGCTCCTGTACACCTCGGGCTATGCCGAAGGCGTGCTGGCGCACGAGGGCAAGCTGGAATCGACCGTGAACCTGCTACAGAAGCCGTATCACCCGGACGCGCTCAGCGCCCGGATCCGCCACCTGCTGCGGCGCAAGGAGCGCGCCCAGGTGCGCCGGCGCGCTGTGTGAGACCGCGCGCCGAAACTGGCGCCAAGTCGCCGGCGTAAAAAAAGGGCCGCAGCAGCGGCCCCGATGGCTGGCTTACTTGGCTGGCTTGACGTAGCGCTGCGAACCCGGCGGCGGTTCGTTCAGCACGGCCCAGAAGATTCCCAGGTCGGCGATCGCGCGCACGAACTCCGTAAAGTCCACCGGCTTGACCACGTAGGCGTTCACGCCCAGCTCGTAGCTGCGGATCAGGTCCCGTTCTTCCTTCGACGACGTCAGCATCACCACCGGAATCGCTTTCAAGGTGTCGCTGGAGCGGATGTCCTTCAGCACTTCCAGGCCGTCGACCTTGGGCAGCTTCAGGTCGAGCAGCACCACGGCCGGGTTGCCGACCCCGCGCTGCGTGTACTCGCCGCGCCGATGCAAATAGTCGAGCGCCTCGGCGCCGTCGCGCACCACAATGACCTGGTTCGCCAGCTGGCTCTTGGACAGCGCGATCAGCGTCAGTTCAAGGTCGTTCGGGTTGTCTTCCACCAGTAGGATGGGCTTGAGCATGTATTCTCTCGGGTACAAATTAAATCAATCGGTATTCAGGTGATTCTTGGGAAGGGCAAAGGAGAAGGTCGCGCCTTCTCCGAGCACGGAATTGGCCCAGACGCGGCCGTTGTGACGCTCGACGATGCGGCGCACGTTGGCCAGGCCGATGCCGGTGCCCTGGAAATCTTCCATGCGGTGCAGGCGCTGGAACACGCCAAACAGCTTGTGCACGTAGTCCATGTTGAAACCGGCGCCGTTGTCGGCCACGTGGATCACGGTCTCGTCCGGATGGTCCTCGGCGCTGATGCGGATGAGCGCCGGGTCTTTCTGCGCCGTGAACTTGACCGCGTTCGACAACAGGTTGAACATCGCCAGGTGCAGGAAGGTCGGGTCGGCATAGACCATCGGCAGCGGCGCGATCTCCCAGTCGATGTGGCGGCTGCGCGTTTCGATCGCCAGCTTGTCGAGGCAGGCCGCGACCAGGTCGCCCATGTCGACCGTGGTCGGGCGCAGCGAAGCGCGGCCCATCTGCGAGAACGACAGCAAGTCGTCGACCAGCTTGCCGGCCATGCGCGCGGCTTCCTTGATGTTTTTCAGGAAGCGCTGGCGCTGGGTGGCGTCCTCGCTGCCGCTCGATTCGATCAGCAGGTCGGAAAAGCCGACGATGTGGCGCAGCGGCGCGCGCAGATCGTGCGACACCGAGTACGAAAACGCTTCAAGTTCCTTGTTGGCGCGGCCCAGCTCCTCGGCCAGCTCGGCCATCTGTTCGGCACGTTCCAGCGCGATGCCGAGCAGGGCGGTGCGAAACTCCAGCGCCAGCTCGATCTCGCCGCCGTGCCAGGGCTGGCTCATGCCGTGGATGGTCTCGCGCCAGGCCGCGAAGCTGGTGCGCGGCGACAGCTGCAGCGGCTGGATCGAGACGCCGGCGGCGGCCGACTGCACTACCTTGTCATGCGGGTAGCCGGCCCATTCGATGGTGTGCACGTACTCGGGACGGAACCACAGCAGGTAGTGCTTGTGGATGCGCGAGATCGGCAAGGCCATCACGCCGCTGGCGTTGCGCACCAGCTCGGCGCCGGCCGGGTAGATGCCGGACAGTTTATCGGTGTGGAAGACGTCGCCGTGATGGTGCACGTTGAGCCATTCGACCAGCGACTGGATCTGGTCCTGCCCGGGCGTGTCGCCGTAGCACAGGATGCGGTCGTCGACCACCACCGCCGCGCCGGTCGCGCGCGCGAAGCGCAGCAGTTCGGGGAAGACGCTGGACAGGTTTTCGATGAAGTTGCTGCCCTGAGTCAGCCCGGCCAGCATCGACACCATGATGCGGCGCAGGTCGAGGCGGAACTGCAGCTCGGCCGCATCTTCGCGCGACTCGATGCACAGCGCCAGGATCTCGGCCAGCTGCTCGCAGGCGGTGCGCTTTTCGAACGAGACCGTGATCGCGTCTTCGTTATGGCAGGACACCAGGCCCCACAACTTGCCCTTGACCATCAGCGACACCGACATCGACGCCATGGTGTTCATGTTGCGCATGTACTGCAGGTGCACCGGTGACACGCTGCGCAGGGCCGCGAACGACAGGTCGTTGACCTTGCCGGTGACCGGGTTCAGGGCAGGCACGAGCTCGGCCGGTTTGTAATTGGCGTCGCGGATCAGGCGGATGCGCGACAGCTTGTACAGCTCTCGCGCCTGGGCCGGGATGTCGCTGGCCGGGAAGTGCTGCCCCATGTATGAGGCATACGCATCGGTCTTGGATTCGGCCAGCACGTGGCCGTGGCCGTCGGTATCGAATTTATACACGATCACGCGGCCGAAACCGGATGCCGAACGCACGTGCTGGCAGGCCAGTTCCGACAGCGTCTCGATGCTGGGCGCATCGTTGACCTTCAGCAGGAAGTCGCCGACCAGCGGGTACAGATCACGGAATCCGGCCTGTTCGGGGCGCTCGACCGGCTCGAATTCGACGATGACCACGCCGTCCCAGCGGTGCGCCGTGGCGTCGAAGTGGCTGCCGTTGCCGGCCGTGACGGTGCCGACATAGAACGGACGCGGGCCGAGATTGCCGGCCAGGCCGGGCTCCAGGCGCTGCGCGGCATCGACGCCGAGCACGGCGGACAGCGGCTGGCGCAACGCTTTTTCAGCCGGGCAGCCGACCCAGGCCTCCAGGTTGGCGCTGGCCTGCAGCACCGAGCCGTCGTCCGCCAGGGTCAACAGGAAGCCGTGCGGCTGGATGCTGCCGGGCGTACGAATCGGTTCCTTGTCGCAGGTCGACAGGTCGAGGACAGGAGCGTGAGTAGCCTGATTCATGGTGCGTAGACAGTGTTCCGGCGGTGATTGCAAGCGGGTTATTTTACATTGAAAACCATCGACTCGAACCGCCATCGGAGCCAAGTCTGCATTGATATTGCAGCTATCTTGCAACATAAACCATATGAATTCAGCAAATGCGAATGCCAATCTTCACCAGACAATCCGGAATATAGCGAAAAATTGTGAATTTTGATTCATGTGTTCACCTGGAAATTCGGCTTGTGTCAGCTTCGCGCGTTTTTGAACTGCGGTGCAGGACTGGATGATTCGGTGTCGCAACGTGATGCCGTATGTTAGGTGCCCTGTGTCGAGAGACAGCGCTAAGTAACTGATTTTTCTAGGTTGAGAGTACGGTGTTGCGAGCCTTTTAAGTATCAGGCAAGATTGCCCTGCCAAGTAGGTAGCATGTTTGGAGGGCGCGTTTCAGACAACATTGCGCATCCTACAAGAATGTTAAATTCGCTTGCCAAGTGCGCATGCATGTGAACGCCCGTACGTGTATCATAAAGTGGATTTGGGTAAATATAATTTTGGTCAAACCATGCAAACCAAGACCTTCTTGACCGACGAGCGTCGTTATCAGTACTTGATATCGGGGATCAGCGACTATGCGATCTACATGCTCGACCCGAGCGGCCATGTCAGCAGCTGGAACGCGGGCGCCAACCGCTTCAAGGGCTATCAAGCGCACGAAATCCTGGGTGAACACTTTTCCCGCTTCTACACGCCGGAAGAGCGCGAGTCCGGCTTGCCGTCGCGCGCTCTGGCCACGGCGTTGAGAGAAGGCAAGTACGAAGCCGAGGGCTGGCGCGTGCGTAAGGACGGCTCGCGTTTCTGGGCCCACGTCGTGATCGACCCGATCTATAACGAAGACGGCGAGCTGCTCGGCTTCGCCAAGGTCACGCGCGACGTCACCGATCGCAAGGTCGCCGAGGACAAGCTACGCGAAAGCGAGCAGCGCTTCCGCCTGCTGGTGCAGGGCGTGACCGACTATGCGATCTACATGCTCTCGCCGGAAGGCATCGTCACCAACTGGAACGCGGGCGCCGAGCGCATCAAGGGTTATTCGCTGGAAGAAATCCAGGGCCAGCATTTCTCGCGCTTTTATACCGACGAGGATCGCTCGGCCGGTGGACCTGACCGTGCGCTCGGGATCGCCGCCAAGGTCGGTCGCTACGAATCCGAAGGCTGGCGCGTGCGCAAGGACGGTTCGCGCTTCTGGGCCCACGTGGTGGTCGATGCCGTCCACGACGCCAACGGCGAACTGGTCGGCTTCGCCAAGATCACGCGCGACCTGACCGAAAAGAAAAAGGCGGACGAGGCGCTGGCCGCGGCCAACGTCGCCCTGTTCCAGGCGCAGAAGATGGAATCGATCGGCCAGCTCACCGGCGGCATCGCGCACGACTTCAACAACCTGCTGTCGGTATTGTCGAGCGGCCTGGAAGTGCTCGGCATCCAGCGCCGCGGCAGCGACGGCGCCGGCGCCGGCGAAGCCCGCAGCGCCAACCGCGGCGAAGCGCGCACCGTCGAAAGCATGCGGCGCGCGATCGACCGCGGCGCGCGTCTGACCCAGCAGTTGCTGGCCTTCGCGCGCCAGCAGCCGCTGCAGGCGGAGACGCGCAACATCAACCGCATCATCACCGGTTTCGAGAGCGTGCTGCGGCGCGCCGGCAACACCGGCATCGAGTTCAACATTGAGCTCGACCGCAAGGCCCACAACGCCACTATCGACAGCGCGCGCTTCGAATCCGCGCTGCTGAACTTGGTGGTCAACGCGCGCGACGCCATGCCCGAGGGCGGCAGCATCACGATCAGCACGGCCAACGTCACGCTGGCCGAGCACCAGGCCGGTTCGCTGGCGGCCGGCGAGTACGTGCGCGTTCTGGTGCGCGACACCGGCAGCGGCATGCCGCCGGACGTCATCGCGCGCGCCTTCGAACCCTTCTTCACCACGAAGGAAGTCGGCAAGGGCACGGGCCTGGGCCTGTCGCAGGTGTACGGCTTCATCAAGCAGTCGGGCGGCGAGGTCGTCATCGAAAGCAAGATGGGCGAGGGCACGGCGATCTCGATCTTCCTGCCGGCGGTCGTGGCCGATGCGCTCGAAGCCGGCGCCCAGCACACCGAGCGCGTGCTGATCGTCGAGGACGAGCCCGACCTGATGGATGTCGCCTCCGCGCTGTTCACCAGCATGGGCTACGAGGTGCTGACGGCCGTCAACAGCGTCGACGCGATCGACGTGCTGGAGCACAAGGACGTCGACATCCTGTTTACCGACGTCGTCATGCCGAACGGGATGGACGGCATCGAACTCGCCGTGTACACGCGCGCGCATTACCCGGACACCAAGATCATGCTGGCGTCCGGCTATCCGCTGCCGGCCCTGAAGCAGCGCCACGGCAGCGACCTGAGCGAATTCGCCTTCATCAACAAGCCATATCGCCTGTCCGACCTGGCACGCACCCTGCGCGGCACGATGTGATGACGCCGCTGATCGAATCGGGCGCGCTGGCGCGGCCCGGCGGTCCGGCCTTCTTCCTCAAAATGGAAGCGCTGCAGCCGTCCGGCTCGTTCAAGCTGCGCGGCATCGAACACGCCTGCGCGCGTTACGCGGCGCGGGGCGCGCGCCGCTTCGTGTCTTCCTCCGGCGGCAATGCCGGGATCGCCGCGGCGCATGCCGGCCGCCGGCTCGGCCTGCCGGTGACGGTGGTGGTGCCGGAAACCACCAGCGCGCGTGCACGCGAGCTGATCGCGCGCGAAGGCGCCGACATCGTCGTGCACGGCGCCTCGTTCCAGGAAGCGAACGCGCTGGCGCTGTCCATGCTCGGGCCGCAGGACGCCTTCATCCACCCGTTCGACGATCCGCTGCTGTGGGAAGGCCATGCCGGCATGATCGACGAGGTCGCGGCCGCCGCCCTGGCGCCGGATGCGGTGGTGCTGTCGGTCGGCGGCGGCGGCCTGCTGTGCGGCGTGGTCGAGGGTATGCGGCGCCAGGGCTGGAACGCCGTCCCGGTGTTCGCCGTCGAGACCGCGGGCGCCGATTCGTATGCGCGCTCGCTGCGCGCGAGCGAGCGCGTCGAGCTGCCGGCGATTACCAGCATCGCCACCTCGCTCGGCGCGCGCCGCGTGTCGGAGCAGGCGTTCGCGCTGGCAGCCCGGCATCCGATCGTGCCGCAGGTGGTCAGCGACCGCGCCGCGGTCGAAGCCTGCCTGCGCTTCATGGATGATCACCGCGTCGTGGTCGAGCCGGCCTGCGGAGCGGCGCTGGCGCTGGCGTACGGGGCGCGGGATGCAGACGCTGACGTTGCCAATGAAGCCGCCGACAAGGCGCATCCCCTGGCCGGCTACGCGCGCGTGCTGGTGATCGTGTGCGGCGGCGTCACGGCGACCGTCGAACAGCTGCAGCGCTGGGGCCGCGAGCTGGCGGCCGCCTGAGCTTGTCGCAGCCGGCGCTCAATCGAGCTTGAAGATGATGTCGCAGATCCGCTCGTAGATCGGATCGGCCGACGGTCCGGTATTCGGCCAGTTCAGGATATCGAAGTGGTCGTAGCCGCGGTAATTGCCGAGGAAATTCCACATGCCCTTGACGGCGCTGCCGTCGTAATCGCGCACCGGATGGCCGTCGGGCGCGCGCATGCTGATCGTGTTGACCACGCCGTCGTTCGGGAACCAGGCGCTGTCGATGCGCACCCGGCCCGGCGCCGACTGCGTGTACGAGCCCATGCCCGGCTGCAACAGCGAGGGCACGATCCATTCGCCGGCGTAGGGCTTGAAGTAGGCGATCATGTCGGCGCGCGGGTACTGGAAGTTGCTGCTCTGGACCGGTGCGATGACGCGGTCGGTGCCGTTGCAGCACCACGACCCGGCCTCGGTCGCCAGCGTGCCGATCGAGAACCAGTAGACCGAGGGCGAGGTCAGCGCCCAGCGGTTGAATTCGCGCGCGCCGTCCGGCGCCAGTTCCCATTGTTCCAGCTGGTTGTCGAGCATGTCGCGCAGCGGGCTGCGCAGGTTGGGCAGCACCTCGAGCGCGGCGTCGCGCAGCGTGGTGCCGTTGTGCGGCGCCGAGATCGTGACCACGCTGCGCACCCAGCCGACCTTGCCGCCGCGGTAGAGCTCGCCATCGCCCTCGTCGGGCGAGCCGTGCTCGAGCAGCTGCACCAGCGCGCGGATCGTGGTGCCGCCCTGGCTGTGGCCGATCAGGTGGATCGGGTGCGCGGCGTCCCACTGCGGATAGAAGGCCGCCGGGTAGTTGTTCGGGTTGTCGTTCGGATCGGCGGCCCAGCAGCGTCCGGCCGGCTTTTGCGGCTGGCCGGGATTGCCGTAGCGCCGCACGTGCACCGCGCCGTAGTCGATGCAGCCGCCCTTGATCTGGGCGTAGAGCTCGGCGGCGCGGTCCCAGTTGGAGGCGATCGGGCTGACGCCGGCGGCGATGACGGTGTGCGGGCCGTGGTACTGCGCCATGGTGGAGGCGATGTTGTGGTAACCGCCCCAGTAGAGGAAATTCAGGCCTGGATAGGTATCGGGGCCGAAGCCGAGCACGCCATGCACCAGCACCACCGGATCGTTGTTGGCGGCAAGGACAGGCGCGGCGCGCAACAGCGACGCCATGGCCAGCAATGCGCACGCGCAGATCTTGTCGAATCGCAACATGGGGGCTCCATCGAACTTGGCGGACACCACATTGTCGGTTTGCCACCCACGGCAGCGTTTGCGCTAGATCGTGCCCGCTCCGGGCTGATACAAAATTATGTTGCTGCGCAACATCGCCCGGTTTCAGTTGGCCAGACCGGCCTGCCCGCCGCCCAGCGCCGCCGAACCGGCGCCGTCCACGCCCGCGGCCGGGTGCGGCGCCGGCGTGTTGGAAGCCGTCACCGCGGCCTTCTCGGCCAGGTCCGGGTTGAACACCACGGCGTCGTCGACCGAATACAGCTGGCACGGCTTGTCGCTCTTGGCCGAGCAGGTCGCCAGCGCGCGCGCGTCCGGATCCTCGCCTTCCTCGGCCCAGCACCAGGCGCCGCTGGGCGACACCGCGAATGCACGCGGCGTCATCTTGGTCAGGTAGTCGGCGTAGGCGCGCTTGCCATTCTCGCTGAGGAATGGAACCGCATTCACGTCCTGGATGTGGGCAAAATTGGTCGCCTGCGGGACCGGCGGTTCCGGCACCTTGTAGATCACCTTGGTCGGCATGCCGACCTTGTCCAGGAATTTCATGGTGTCGTCCAGCCATACCTTCTGGCCGTCGCGGCTGGCCAGCATGCCGTGCGAGTCGCGCTTGAAGGCGGCGTATTCGACCAGGGAAGCGTGGCCGCCGGCCTGTTCGTAGGCGTCGTGCATGCGCGCCACCAGTTCCGGCGCGAACAGGGAGTCGTTCCGGCCGTACATCCACAGGCTCGGCAGCTTGGACTGCGAACCGTATTCGGCGAACGCCGACACCAGCGACGAGCGCCAGCCGCAGCCGTTGCTGTCGTCGCGCAGGCCGCCGGCGAAGTTGATCAGGCCGCGCACGCCCGGCAAGTCCTGGGTGCCCAGGGCAATGGTCGCCAGGCCGCCATAGGACTGGCCGGCGATGACGATGCGGTCGGCATCGATCCAGGGCTGCTCGCGGGCGAACTGGAGGGTGTCGAAGATGTCCTGGGCCTGGGTGTAACCGTTGGCCGTCATGTCGCAGCCGTGGTCGTGGTAGTAGCCGGTCGAGTCGGCGAAACCCTGGCGCATCGGCACCATCACGGCGTAGCCGCGCGCCACGAAGGCATGCGCCATGTGGTAGAAGCGGTCGCGCGGCTGCAGGTTCGGGTGACCCGGATCCTTGCCGTGGTTGATGATGATCAGCGGGAACGGGCCCGGGCCGTTTGGCTGGAATACCGTCGTTTCCAGGCGCGCATGGTGGTCCTTGCCGGCCGGGACCAGCACGATGTGCTCGTTGATGCGGTAGTCGAGTTGCAGCTCCTGCTCGATCGCCAGCCCCGGCAGCAGGGCCAGGCCGAGGACCATAACGGAAGTCAGTTTTCGAACAGAAGAAAATGCTTTAAACATGGGCACTCTGAAACGACTGGGTTCCCGGCGCTGCGTTGGACGGTCTTGCTATGTCCGCTAGGGAACTGGTTGCTTAGGGGAATAAGTTGATTCTAAGCACGGTAATTTTTCAGAGCAATATCCGAATAACCAAATCTCGAACTAAATCTTCGCGTGTGGGCAAATTTGCCATAACAGGCAGATAATTAGTAAAGCCAACGATCAGGTGAACCATGGTTTCTCTGGATGAACGCTTCACGCAGGCTTTGCATGGCGGTGCGCGCGCCTGGCGCGGCGCGCTCGAGCGCCGGCTGCGCGCGCGCGGCCTGACCGCGGCCGGCTGGAGCGCCATGGCCGCCGTCAGCGCCGGCGCAGCGCCGCCGTCGCAGCGCGAACTGGCGCGCCAGCTGGGCGTGGACGGCGCTACCCTGGTCGCGACCATCGACCGCCTGGCCGCCGCCGGCCTGGTCGAGCGCCTGCCGAGTCCACACGACCGGCGCGTCAAGCTGGTGGTGCTGACCGAGCACGGGCGCGACATGGCGCGCGAGGTCGAAGGCTTCACCGCGACCCTGCGCAGCGAGCTGATGGCGCGCATCGACAATGGCCGCATCGTGGTGGCCGCCGAAGTCCTCGAACAACTGCGCCAGATCCTGGAGGATGCGTGAGTAGCAACCTAGAGGCGGACAAATACGCGCCGATCCAGTGGTCGCCCGAAGAGCGGCCGACGCTGCCAGGCGGCCCGTCCTTCCCGGACCACTCGACGGCGCGCCGGATCGCCTTCTTCCTGGTCGGCAGCCTGGTCACGCTGACCGGCGGTCTGGGCAACGCGCTGGTCACGGTCAACATCCTCAACCTGCAGGGCACGCTGGGCGCCTACTACTACGAAACCAACTGGCTTCCGGCCGCTTACGTGATGACGAATGCGTCGATGAACCTGCTGCTGGTGAAGTTCCGCCAGCAGTACGGCCTGCGCGCCTTCACCGAATTCTTCCTCGTGCTGTACGCGCTGGTGACTTTCGGCCACCTGTTCGTCAACGACCTCGGCACGGCGATCGCGGTGCGCGCCTTCCACGGCATCGCCGGCGCGGCGCTGTCCACGCTCGGGCTGTACTACACGCTGCAAGCCTTCCGCCGGCCCTGGCGCCAGCGCGCGATCGTGATCTCGACCGGCGTCTCGCAGCTGGCCCAGCCGATCGCCTACATGTTTTCGGCGACCCTGCTCAACTTCGCCGAGTGGCGCGGCCTGTACCTGTTCGAACTCGGGCTGACGCTGATCACGCTGGGCGCCGTGCTGTGGCTGAAGCTGCCCCCGGGCGACCGCTTCAAGGCGTTCCGGCCGGCCGACTTCCTCACCTTCGCGCTGTTTGCGCCGGGCGTGGCCCTGCTGTGCGCGGCGGTCACCTTCGGGCGCGTGTTCTGGTGGACCGATCGGCCCTGGATCGGCGTGGCGCTGGCGGCCTCGATCGTGCTGATCGTGGCTGCGATCTGGGTCGAGCACAATCGCCTGCATCCGCTGCTGAACCTGCGCTGGCTGACCAACGGCACCATCGCGCGCCTGTTCATGTTCATGGTGCTGGTGCGCATCGTGCTGTCCGAACAGAGCGTCGGCGCGGTCGGCTTCCTGCGCCTGGTCGGCCTGAACAACGACCAGATGCAGGTGCTGTTCGGCGTGGTGCTGCTGTGTACGCTCGCCGGGATCGCGGTGTCGGTCATGATCACCGATCCGAACCACCTGATGGCGCCGCAAGTGGTCGGGCTGCTGATCATGGCGCTGGGCGCCTGGATCGACTCGACCGCCAGCAGCGTCACCCGTCCCGAGCAGATGTACGTCAGCCAGGGCATGCTGGCGTTCGGCAGCGTGATGTTCCTCGGGCCGCTGCTGCTGAAGCTGCTCGGCGCGGTGATCACCAACCCGGCCAACCTGATCACCTTCTCGGTGCTGTTCGGCCTGACCCAGAACCTGGGCAGCCTGCTCGGCTCCTCGCTGATCGGCACCTTCCAGATCTGGCGCGAGAAATTCCACTCGTCGGTGCTGGCGGAACAGCTGAGCGCGCTCGATCCGATCGTCGCCGCGCGCATCGCGCAGGGTGGGGCGGCCTACGGACGGATGCTGCCTGACCCGGCCGCGCGCGCGCGCGCGGGGCTGTCGGCGCTGTCGGCGGCCCAGACGCGCGAAGCCAATATCCTGGCCTACAACGACGTGTTCCTGCTGCTCGCCGTGGTCGCCGCGCTGGCGGCGCTGTGGATCTTCGGACGCGCGCTGTGGCTGAAGTACGCGGCGCCGCCGGCCGTCCAGGCCAGTGCGGCGGCCGTGGGCCCGACCAGCAGTCACGACAGCGCGACCGACTCGCCGATCGCCACACCGGCCGGCACGCCGCCGGAGCCGGTGGTGCGCGTCGCGCCGCCTCCTCAACCCTCGACGACCTGACGCCATGGCCGACAACCCTTCGACGACCACCACCACGACCACTACCGCGACCACCACCACGACCGCCGGCGCGCCGACCGTGGCGCCGCCGCAATCGCGGCGCAAGCTGTTCGTCAGCGCGCTGCTGTTTGGCAGCGTGGCCCTGGTCGGCGTGCTGCTCGTGTTGTATGCCTGGCGCCTGCCGCCGTTCCACAGTTCGCTGCAGAGCACGGAAAACGCCACCGTGCGCGGGCAGGTGACCATCATCAGTCCGCAGCTGTCGGGTTATATCGTCCAGGTCGACGTGCAGGACTACCAGTACGTGCGCCGCGGCCAGCTGCTGATGTTGATCGACCAGCGCATCTTCCAGCAGCGCCTCGACCAGGCGCGCGCCCAGCTGGCCGCGCAGCGCGCCGCGCTGGCCAACTTCGCGCAGAACCAGGGCACGGCGCGCGCCACCATCGAACAGAACCAGGCGGCGCTGGCCAATACCCGGGCCCAAGCCGAGCGCGCCAGCGCCGACCTGCGCCGCGTCGAGGAGCTGGCGGCCGACGGTTCGCTGTCCGCGCGCGAACGCGACGCCGCACGCGCGACCCGTGCCCAGACCGTGGCCGCCAGCGACCAGGCCCGCGCCGCGCTCGACATCGCGCGCCAGAACCTGCGCAGCGTCGAGACCAACCGCAGCGCGCTGGAAGCCGCGGTGTCGAACGCCGAGGCGGCGGTGCACCTGGCCGAGATCGACCTGGCCAACACCCGCATCACGGCGCCGCGCGACGGCCAGCTCGGCCAGGTGGCGGTGCGCCTGGGCGCGTTCGTGAACGCCGGCACCCAGCTGACCGCGCTGGTGCCGCAGACCATGTGGATCGTCGCCAACCTGAAGGAGACGCAGATGGCCGACGTGCGCCTGGGCCAGCCGGTGACCTTCACCGTCGATGCACTGAATCACGCCAGGCTGCGCGGCCACGTCGAGCAGATCGCGCCGGCCACCGGCTCCGAGTTCTCCGTCATCGCGCCGGACAATGCGACCGGCAACTTCGTCAAGATCGAGCAGCGCATCCCGGTGCGCATCAGCATCGACCCGAACCAGCCGCTGGCGCAGCGCCTGCGGCCAGGGATGTCGGTGGTGCCGACCATCGACACCTCGCAGCCGGGCAGGGTGCCGGCGCCACCGGCTGCACCGCCCGCGGTGCAGCCCGCAGCGCAGCCCGCAGCGCCGGCGGGGCAAGCCCGATGAGGCGCCGGTTGGACCGCAGCCGCATGGGCGGCGTGCTGTGCGCGGCCGTCGCCGGCACGCTCCTGGCCGCCTGCCGGATCCCGGTGCAGGCGCCGCCGCAACCGACCTTGACGGTGCCGGGCGCCTGGCACGGCAAGCCCGAGGTCGGCCCGAGCGCCGCCGTCCAGGTCGAGCGCGCATGGTGGAAGGCGTTCAACGACCCGGTGCTGAACGAGCTGGTGGCGCAGGCCTTGGCGCGCAACGCCAACGTGCTGACCGCGCGCTCGCGCCTGCAGGAGTACCGGGCGCGCATCCGCGTGGCCGAGGCGGCCGGGCTCCCGCAAGTCAACGCCAGCCTGCAGCCCGGACGCGGGCAGAACATCGGGCCGTTCGGCACGCCCTCGCTCGCGACCGTCGTCCAGGGCGGCGTGCAGGCCTCGTACGAGCTGTATTCGTTCGGGCGCACCGAGAACGCGATCGAGGCGGCGCGCTACGAGCTCGCTTCGCAGCAGGCGGCGGCGGACGCGGCGGCGTTGGCGGTGGCGGCCAACGTGGCGACCGGCTACCTGAACCTGCGCGGCCTGGATGCCCAGCTGGAGGTGGCGCGCCAGACCCTGGCCACGCGCGAGCGCTCGGCCGCGCTGGCGCGGCGCGAGTTCGAGGTCGGCTACACCTCGCGCCTGGAAGTACAGCAGTCCGAATCGGAGAGGCGCTCGACCGCGCAGACGATTCCGCAGCTCCAGCGCGCCATCGGCGAGCAGGAAAATGCGCTGGCGCTGCTGGCCGGCGCCAATCCCGGTCCAATCGCGCGCGGCACTGCACTGACCGCCCTGCAGCCGCCGGCGATCGCGCCCGGCCTGCCGTCGCAGTTGCTGCGGCGCCGGCCCGACATCGCCCAGGCCGAGGATGCGGTGGCGGCAAGCGACGCCAGCCTGGCCGTGGCGCGCGCCCAGTTCCTGCCGGCGATCAGCCTGAACGCCTCGGCCGGCGTCTACCAGTTCGGCTTGCCGGAACTGCTGCACGACCCGTTCCGTCTGTGGAGCCTGGGCGGCAGCGTGCTGGCGCCGGTTTTTGACGCCGGCCGGCGGCGCGCCCAGGCCGAGGTCTCGGCGTCGCTGCGCGACCGCGCGATCTACGCCTACGAGGCCACCGTGCGCAACGCCTTCGCCGAGACCGAGAACGCGCTCGACGCCATCGAACGCCTGCGCGAACAGCTCGAGCAGGCCGAGGCGCGCCGCGTGGCCAGCGCCGAGCAGCTGCGCATCGCGCACAACCGCTACCGCAACGGCTACTCGTCGTTCCTGGAAGAGCTCGACGCCCAGCGCAACGCCTTCAGCGCCGACACCAGTGCGCTGCAGCTGCGCGCCAGCTACCTGTCGGCCCACGTCGACCTGTACCGCGCGCTGGGCGGCGGCTGGCAGGCGCCGGCGCAGTCGGAGACAGAGAGCAAGCGCTGACGTATCGGGCGCGCCGTTTGGCGGCGCCTGACTAGAATTTTTGACTTATCGATAACGGAGAGGACCATGATCAAGATCGGGGTAATTGTCGGAAGCACGCGTCCGGGGCGCAAGGCGCTGGACGTGGCGACGTGGGTGATGGACATTGCCGGCATGCGCGGCGACGCCGCCTTCGAGCTGGTCGACATCCAGGATTTCAAGCTGCCGCTGCTGGACGAGCCGACGCCGCCGTCGCTCGGCCACTACAGCCAGCCGCACACCAAAGCCTGGGCCGCCAAGATCGCGCAGTTCGACGGTTACGTGTTCGTCACGCCCGAGTACAACCACGCCACCTCGGGCGCGCTGAAGAACGCCATCGACTTCCTGTACAAGGAGTGGAACCACAAGGCCGCCGGTTTCGTCAGCTACGGTAGTGCGGGCGGTACGCGCGCGGTCGAGAACCTGCGCCTGGTCATGGGCGAGCTGATGGTGGCCGACGTGCGCGCGCAGGTGATGCTGTCGCTGTTCACCGATTTCGAGAATTTCACCACCTTCAAGCCGAACGAGCGCCACGTGGCCGAGGTCGACGTGCTGTTCGACCAGGTGGTACAGTGGGCCAAGGCGCTGCGCGTGCTGCGTCCGGATGCCGACCAGCATCCCTCGGACGGGCACCTGGTCGGCGGCAGCGCATAAGCCGTCGATGGCGGGCGGCGCTACAATCGCCGCCCATGAACCTGCGTGATTCCTCCGATTCTCCACAGCCGGCGCCGCCGCGCCGCGCGCACTGCGCCGCCTGCCTGCGCGCGCGTAGCGCCTGCATCTGTTCGTTCGTCCACCCTCTGGCCGGCCGCGCCGAGCTGCTGATCCTGCAGCACCCGCTCGAAGTCCACAACGCCAAGAACAGCGCGCGCCTGCTGCACCTGTGCTTGAGCGCCAGCCGCCTGGCGGTGGGCGAGGCCTTCGATCCTGCCGAGCTCGACGCGCTGTTGCATGCGGATGGCCGCATGCCGCTGCTGCTGTATCCGGACACGCCCGGTGATGCCTCCCTCGGCATCGCACCGCCGCCTGTGCTGGACGCCGGCCTGCTGGCGCATCCGGAACGACTCAGGCTGGTCGTGCTGGACGGCACCTGGCGCAAGAGCCGCAAGATGCTCTATATAAATACACCGTTGCAGCGTTTGCCGCGCCTGGCCTTGCTTGACGTGCCGCCGTCCGCATATCGGATACGCAAGGCGCATGCGGCGCATCAGCTGTCGACCCTGGAGGCGGCCGCGCTGGCGCTGGCGCGCCTGGAAGGCGATCCGGGCTGGTGCGCACCTCTGCTGAGCGCGTTTGATGGGTTTGTACAACACCAGGCGAATTTTTCCCCCCGCTTGAACCACATGTGATATCGGCGTACTATACTGTATAAACATACAGTACTTAAGGAGCGCCGCGTGAATCGCCTGAAAGCCAGCGCAACGGGTAGCGCAAATCGCAGTGTAAGCAGTATGGGCAGCATGGGAACCCCGGCTGCCGCAGCCGGCCGCGGCGCCGCACGGTCGGAAGCGCAGGTCGTGTTGCCGTTCCAGCAACGCATGATGGGGCCGGTCCCGCTCAAGGGCCGCGGCGCCGTCACCAACATCCAGGGCCGCTACGAGGTCAACGCGCGCGACCGCTTCGACGACGGCTGGACCGTCCCTGGCCTGAAGGACGAGCAGCCATCCGCGCTCAAGACCCAGGTCACGGACGAGATCGCCAAGACCATCCTGACGCGCAACAATTCGCCGGACATCCCGTTCGGCGTCTCCCTGAACCCGTATCGTGGCTGCGAGCACGGCTGCATCTACTGCTTCGCCCGCCCGACCCACAGCTACCTCGGCCTGTCGCCGGGCCTGGACTTCGAAAGCCGCCTGTTCGCCAAGGTCAACGCGGCCGACCTGCTGCGGCGCGAGCTGGCCAAGCCGGGCTATGTGCCCGAGAACATCGCGATCGGCGTCAACACCGACGCCTACCAGCCGTGCGAGCGCGACCGCCGCATCACGCGCGAGGTGCTCGAAGTGCTGGGCGAGTGCAACCATCCGTATGGCCTGATCACGAAGTCGGCGCTGATTGAGCGCGACATCGACCTGATTGCGCCGATGGCCGAGAAGGGCCTGGCCTGCGCGGCCATCACGCTGACCACGCTGGACGGCGAGATCGCGCGCACGCTGGAGCCGCGCGCGGCCGCGCCTTCGCGCCGCCTGCGCGCGATCCGCACGCTGACCGAGGCCGGTATTCCGGTCAGCGTCAGCGTGGCGCCGATCATCCCGTTCGTCACCGACCACGAGATCGAGCGTATCCTCGAAGCCGCAAAAGATGCCGGCGCGGTCGGCGCCCACTACACGGTGCTGCGCATGCCGTGGGAAATCAGCCCGCTGTTCCAACAATGGCTGCACGCCCACTTCCCGGACCGCGCCCAGCGCGTGATGAACCGCATTAAGGATCTGCGCGGCGGCAAGGAGTACGACAGCGAGTTCGGCAAGCGCATGACGGGCGAGGGCATCTGGGCCGACCTGATCCGCCAGCGCTTTACCAAGACCGTCAAGAGGCTCGGGCTGGAAGGGCGCATGAGCCGCTTCAACACGACCGACGCCTCGCAGTTCCGGCGGCCGCTGGTGGTGCCGAAACCGCTCGTCAAGCCGGAAAGCAGCAAGGCGGCGCAGATGGATCTGTTCTGATCTTTCGGGTGCCGCGCACGCCGCCGGTTGTGGCCTTGGCCGCAATCCCTTACGATGGCGCCTTTCATGCATCGAGGCAAGAAGATGGCGCAGCTGCAAACTGGGGCGGACAAGGTGGCACACGGAGAGGTCGGGCGCGTCGTCTTCGTCGGCGCTGAATCGACCGGCAAGTCGACCTTGGCCGAGTATCTGGCGCATGCCTACGGCACCGTCTCGGTACCGGAAATCGGCCGCTTCATCTGGGAAGAGAAGGGCGGTAAACTGAATCCGGACGATTACGTCGAGATCGCCGTCAAGCACCGCGCCGCCGAAGACGCCGCCATGCCGCAGGCGCGACGCTGGCTGTTCGTCGACACCAATGCGCTGACCACGCTGCTGCTCGGCATCCAGTTCCGCCAGGTCGGCGATCCGCCCCCGGCCGAGCTGCTGCGCGCCGCCGACGACTGCAAGGCGCGCTATGCCCATACCTTCGTCTGCGCCGACGACATTCCGTACGAAGAACAGGACGTGCGCGAGAACGAAGCCTGGCGCGGGCGCATCCAGCAGCTGGTGCTGCAAGACCTCGATGCGCGCGGTATTGCCTATACGGTCGTGCACGGCAGCGTCGAGGAACGCGCGGCGCAGGTACGGCGCGTGCTGGATGCGACGCCGCCAGCGGCCTGAGCCGCAGCCGAAACCCGGCGTCGCGCGCCGGGCCGGCGCGTGTATGCTTGACGGCGTCGCCCACTTCGATTGCACGCCGCATGCCAAAAGACGCCGTCGCCGCCACCAGCAAGCTGCTCAGCTACGTGCTGCGCCATCGTCCCGACAGCATCGGCCTGCAGCTCGACGCCCAGGGCTGGGCCGACGTCGACGCCCTGCTCGAGCGCCTGCGGGCGGACGGTAAAGCCATCGACCGCGCCCTGCTCGAACGGGTCGTGCGCGAGAACGACAAGCAGCGCTTCGCTTTCAGCCCGGAGGGATCGAGGATCCGCGCCAGCCAGGGCCACTCGGTCGAGGTCGACCTGGCCCTGCAGCCGCAAGATCCTCCTCCTGTGCTCTACCACGGCACCGCCAGCCGCTTCCTGAAAGCGATCCTGGCCGAAGGCTTGCGCGCGGGCGCGCGCCACCACGTGCATCTGTCGAGCGAGATGCAAACCGCGATCAAGGTCGGCATGCGCTACGGGTTTCCGGTGGTGCTGCGTGTCGACGCGGCGCGCATGCGGTTTGAGGGCGCGCTGTTCTACCAGTCCGACAACGGCGTCTGGCTCACCGATGCGGTGGCGCCGCGCTACCTGAGCGTGGTGGAACGCGGCGCAAGCGCCGTGTGACGCCGGCGCCAGGAGCAAGCCGGAGGCTCAGGCCGCGTTGGTGATGCTGGTCAGCAGCGCCACCGTATCCGCCGCGCCCATCGTGCGGGCGGCGTCGAGGATGCTGCTGCCGCCCGCGTCCACGCGCAAGGGGTCGGCCCCGCGTTCCAGCAGCAGGCGCGCGATGTCGACGCGGTTGAACATGGCGGCGAACGTCAATGCGGTCCTGCCGTTCGGGCCCGAGGTGTCGGGCTGGGCGCCGCGCTCGAGCAACAGGGTGGCGACCGGCAGGTCGCCCTTGAAGGCGGCGCCCTGCAGCGGCGTCTGGCCGGCATCGTTCATGACTTCCGGATCGGCGCCGTGGTCGAGCAGCGCGCGCGCGGCGTCGAGGTGGCCGTGGTAGCAGGCCAGCATCAGCAGGCTGTCGCCGCGCTCGTTGCGCAGGTTCGGAGGGAAGCCCTGGTCGAGCAGCGTGGCGAGTTCCGCGGCCTCGCCCGCGCGCGCGAGGCCGAACACGCGGCGCATGAAGGCCAGCGTATCCTCGTCGAGGTCGGCGACGGACGGTTTCGAGGTGGACTGCTGTTGAGGCTGCTCTGGCGGCTGCATGCTGATTCCTTTCGTGTGTCGGTGTGCGATCTGGATGACGATTAGACCACAAACCGCTCGAGGACCGCTGTCGGGCACATGCGCTGGATCAGGCGCGCGGCAAGAACTCTTCGAGGTGGCGTTCGATCTCAAACACGTGCGCATCGAACTTCCCGAGTTCGCGCAGCGCCTTGGCCAGTTCCAGCAGGTATTCGCTGTTCGGCCCGCTCGGTCCGCAGGACGCGGCAATCTGGCGGGCAATGTCGCGTTCGCTCGCCGGGCCGAGGAAGGCGGCGTTCTCGTGGGTGGCGATATACACCAGGCCATGGACGCTGCCGCCGTCCTCGAAGCGGATGTCGGTCGCCAGGCGCAGGTAGCCGTTCTTTTCGCGGTAATCGAGGTGGGCGAACTCTTCCGGCGTGACCAGATAAGCCATGCCGTGACAGATCGCGCCGTCCTGCGGCACCAGCGTCACCACGCGGCCGGGCGCGGTCTCGGTGCCGCGGTGGTCGTGCGAGCCCTGCCAGAAGCGCCGCGTCCAGCCGCCGATATTGGCTGGACGCCGCTCGAGGAAGGGGAAGTCGGCCTTGAAGATCAGCGAGCCGTAGCCGAACAGCCAGACGCTGGCATGGCCGTCGAACTGGTCCATGCGCTGATTGACCGCGATGGTGTTGTGGGACATCGTCTTGAAGAGCAGGGAGAAGGAGTGCGCATTCTAGCGCGCCGCTCATGCGGGTGCAGGGAGGGGCTCGGGAGCTGAGCCAGCAATTGAGCCCGCAACCGAGCCGGCAAGCGGCCCTGTTCCGTGCTCGGCCACGTACGACAGCAGGAACTCGACGAAGGCTTCGGCCGCGGGCGACAGCGAGCGCTGCTCGCGCGTGTAGATGAAGAAGCGGCGCATCAGTGTCGGCGCCGTCAGCGGCAGCGTGTGCAGGCCGTACTGGCGCACCAGCGGGGCGGCATACGGCATGCAGACCGTCACGCCGATGCCGGCCGCCACCATCGCCAGCGCGGTCGTCATGTACGACACTTCGTGGGCCGGTTTGAGCGTCACTTCGCGCAGGCCCGGCTGGACGTCGGCGTGCATGTCGGCCAGCAAGCGCTCGGTGAACTGGCCGCGCAGCGCAATCACCGGCCAGGCCGCCAGTTCGTCCCAGCCGATGCTGCGGTCGGGTGCGTCGGCCGGCCGCTGCGCCAGCAGCGGGTGGCCGGGCGGCAGCACCGCCTCGAACGGCGTCGTCATCAATTCGCGCGCTTCGAGCTGGGCCGCGTCATCGCGTTCCGGGCCGACGCCGAGGTCGCTTTCGCCGGACAGCACGCGCGCGGTCACGCTTTCGACCGGACTGTCGGCCAGGCTGATCTTGACCTCGGGATAGCGCCGGTACCAGGCAGCGATCGCACCCGGCAGCAGCGTGCATGCCATGAGCTGTGGCGCGGCCACACGCACGATCCCCTTCTTGAGCTGCGCATGGTCTGCAATGTTCGCAAGCGCACGGTCCAGGTCATCGATCATCTGGCTGAATAGGGGGTACAGTTCGCGCCCGACTTCGGTGATGGCAATGCGGCGCGTGCTGCGATCGACCACACGTACCGTCAAAGTTTGTTCGAGTTCCTTGATCAAACCTGACAACGCTGACTGGGTGACGTGCATCGATTGCGCGGCGAGCGTAAAGTTACCGGTCTTTGCCAGTGCAACGAAAGCGCGCATCTGGCGCAGGGTAGGATTCATCAGGTAATCCGATAAATAGAGCGGAAAAAATTGTTTGTATGATAGTCGGTTTTAAGTTGTAATGCCGACAATTCAACAATGAATCGAGACAGCATGAAGCTTGCTACCCTCAAGACTGGCGGACGCGACGGCACTTTGGTCGTCGTCAGCCGCGACCTCGTCACCTGCCAGGCCGTGCCGGGGATCGCGCGCACCCTGCAAAGCGCGCTCGACGACTGGGACGGCGCCGCGCCGCGCCTGCAAGCGGTCTACGAGCAGCTCAACGCCGGCACCGCGCCGGATGCCGAGTCCTTCATCGAAGCCGAATGCGCGTCGCCGCTGCCGCGCGCCTTTCAGTGGGCCGACGGCTCGGCCTACATCAACCACGTGGAGCTGGTGCGCAAGGCGCGGGGCGCCCAGGTGCCGCCGTCGTTCTACACCGATCCGCTGATGTACCAGGGCGGCTCCGACGCCTTTGTCGGTCCGTGCGATCCGATTTCCGTGCTGTCCGAGGACTGGGGCGTGGACCTCGAGGCCGAAGTCGCGGTCGTCACCGGCGACGTGCCGATGGGCGCCAGCGCCGAGCAGGCCGTAGGGAGCATCCGCCTGGTGATGCTGGTGAACGACGTGTCGCTGCGCAACCTGATTCCGAAAGAGCTCGAGAAGGGCTTCGGCTTCTACCAGTCCAAGCCCGCCACTGCATTCTCGCCGGTGGCGGTCACGCCGGACGAGCTGGGCAGCGCCTGGCGTGACGCCAAGCTGCACCTGCCGCTGCTGGTCACGCTCAACGGCCAGCCGTTCGGCTGCCCGAACGCAGGCGAGGACATGACCTTCAGCTTCGCCCAGCTGATCGCGCACGCCGCGCGCACGCGCGAACTGAAGGCCGGCAGCATCATCGGCTCGGGCACGGTGTCGAACAAGCAGGGCAGCCTGCACGGCTCCAGCATCGAGGGCGGCGGCGTCGGCTATTGCTGCCTGGCCGAGCTGCGTATGTATGAAACCATCGAAAAGGGGGCGCCGCAGACGCCTTTCCTGAGCTTCGGCGATACTGTCCGTATCGAGATGCAGGACGGGGGCGGGGCCAGCATCTTCGGCGCGATCGAGCAGGAGGTCGCACACTACCACGGGAGGAAGGAATGAAGCTCTACACGTATTACCGCAGCTCGGCTTCTTATCGGGTGCGCATCGCGCTCAACCTGAAGGAACTGAGCTACGACGCGGTCCCGGTGCACCTGCTGCGCAACGGCGGCGAGCAATTGCAGGAGCAGTACCGCGCGATCAATCCGAGCGGCCTGGTGCCGGCTTTTCAGGACGACTACATCACGCTGACGCAGTCGATGGCGATCCTCGAGTATTTAGAGGACGAGTACCCGCAGATTCCCTTGATGCCAAAGGATTCGACCGGCCGCGCGCGCGTGCGCGAGCTCGCCCAGATTGTTGCCTGTGATATCCATCCAGTGAACAACTTGAGTGTCTTGCGCTACCTGGTCAAAGACATGGGTCTGAGCGAAGAGGTCAAGACCGAGTGGTACCACCACTGGCTGGTGAGCGGCCTCGAGGTGCTGGAAAAGCACCTGCAGCGAGACCCCAGCGCGGGACCACTGTGTCACGGCTACACGCCGACCATCGCCGATTGCTTCCTGGTGCCGCAGGTGTACAACGCGGTGCGCCACGGCATCGACCTGGAGCCGTACCCGAACATCCGGCGCATCAACGAAGCCTGCATTAAGCTGCCGGCTTTCATCGCCGCGCACCCGTCCAACCAGCCGGACGCCGAGTAAGCTCGCGCCGGCCACGCAGCCGCCCGTCGGCGACTGCGTGGCCTCTGCGCCTCAGTCAATGTCGTGTCTCGGTCCCGATCGTCGAGCGGTCCGGTTCGGCCGGGAACGACACTTCCTCCAGCGTCCGGTCGATCCCAGCCGAATGCTTGGCTGCCATGTCGCCGAGCGACACGATGCCGATCACCTGATGCGACTGTTTGTCGATCACCGGCAGGCGGCGGATCTGCACGTCGCCCATCTGGCCTAGCACCTCGTCGACGGTCTGGTCGGGCGAACAGGTGCGCACGTCGGTGCTCATCACGTCGCCGACGAGGGTCTCGCCCGGCGCCTGGCCGGCGGCGGTGGAGCGCACGGTGATGTCGCGGTCGGTGATCATGCCGACCAGTTTCTGCCCGTCGAGCACGGGGATCGCGCCCACGTTGAGTTCGTCCATCAACTGCGCGGCACGCTGCACGGTTTCCTGCGGCGTAATGCTCTGCACGTCGCGGGTCATGACATCCTGAATGGTTTGCATGGAAAGCTCCTCATGAAGAATTCGGTGAACCGGAGCCGCACAGGATGCACGCTTTTGCGAAAGGCGGACGCCAGCTTGACGCCTGGAACGAGCGCTGAAAAGGCCGGTGCGCGGGTCTTGTCGAAGGCCACCTCGGCTACAATCTGCGACCTTTCATCCGCTGCCGATCCGACACCGCGCCATGCTCGATACGACCGTTCCGCCCGCCATCCTCGACGCCTTGACACTCGCCCACGCCTCCTGGCGCCCGCACCTGGAAGCCGGACTGCGCGCGATGGCCAAGGCCACGCCCGACTACCTGCCCACCTTGGCCGAGGACCACTACCTGCCGACCGGCGGCCGCCTGTTCGCCGCCTTCGCGTTGCCGCTGGATAAGGTGCGCTACGTGCTGGTGGGCGAGGGCCCGTATCCGCGTGAGGAAAGTGCGACCGGCGTCTGCTTCATGGATGGCGCGGTGGGCGATCTGTGGTCGGCCACCGGCTTGTCCAAGCCGGTCAACCGCGCGACCTCGCTGCGCAACTTCATGAAGATGCTGCTGTTAGCTGACGGGCAATTGACCATCGACGATACCGGCGGCGCCGCGCTGGCCCCGATCGCCAAGGCGCTCGATGCGAACGGCATGATCCATACCCTGCCCGAACTGCAAGACAACCTGACGTGCGAAGGTTTCCTGCTGCTGAACGCCTCGCTGGTGTTCCGCAAGCACGTGGCGCCGGCGCTCGATGCGCGCGCCTGGCTGCCTTTGCTGCGCGCCGTGTTCGCGGCGCTGGCCGCACGGGATGAAACGCCGACGCTGGTTTTGTGGGGCAAGATCGCCGAGCAGCTCGACAAGCTGCCGGAAACACAACAGTTCCCTTCGATTCGCGCCGAGCACCCGTACAACCTGAGCTTCATCGGCCACCAGGGCATGCAGCAATTCTTCGGTCCGATGCGGCTGCTGCAGCGGCGCAATGCAGAATGAAAACGGTGGGGGAAACAGTGGGCGCGCCAGGGCAGGCGTTTTGGAGGGTCCCAAGCAAAGCCTTGGGATTTGCGCTATACTTGACTAAATCAATCGGGTAATAAAGTCGTGTACCTGATGAGAAGCAAGAGTTTAACACTGTTTGGATGACAACCGGGGTTGTGATGCGTCTGACCACCAAAGGCCGTTTTGCTGTTACCGCGATGATCGATCTCGCCCTGCGCCAGGGTGCGGGTCCGGTCACGCTGTCGGGCATCAGCCAGCGCCAGGCCATTTCGCTGTCCTACCTGGAGCAGCTGTTCGGCAAGCTGCGCCGGCACGAGATCGTCGAGTCGGTGCGCGGCCCGGGCGGCGGCTACAGCCTGGCGCGCAGTGCCGACAAGGTCACCGTCGCCGACATCATCATTGCCGTCGACGAGCCGATCGACGCCACCCAGTGCGGCGGCAAGGAAAACTGCCACGGCGCCGACGCGGCGGCCGGCACGCGCTGCATGACCCACGAACTGTGGGCCACGCTCAACGCCAAGATGGTCGACTTCCTCGATTCCGTGACCTTGCAAGACCTGGTCGAGCAACAGAAACAGAAAGAACATCAAGATCAGAACGTCGTCGTGATGCACCCTCGCCACGCCGCCGTCGGACATATTGAAAGCTGAACGCTTTAGGAGTGATAACGATGAACGCCCCCCTGGACAAGAATATCGAGCAGAGCTTCCAGACTGCGCCGCACTTCCCGATCTACATGGATTACTCGGCCACCACGCCGATCGATCCGCGTGTCTCCGACAAGATGATTCCCTTCCTGCGCGAGCAGTTCGGCAATCCGGCCTCGCGCAGCCACGCCTACGGCTGGAGCGCCGAGGCGGCGGTCGAGGAAGCGCGCGTGCAGGTGGCCAAGCTGGTCGGCGCCGATCCGCGCGAGATCATCTGGACCTCGGGCGCGACCGAGTCGAACAACTTGGCGCTGAAGGGTGCGGCTCACTTCTACAAGTCCAAGGGCAAGCACATCATCACCGTCAAGACCGAGCACAAGGCCGTGCTGGACACCGTGCGCGAACTCGAGCGCGAAGGCTACGAAGCCACCTACCTCGAGCCGCAGGACAACGGCCTTATCACGCTCGAGCAGCTGGAAGCGGCGATGCGTCCGGACACCATCCTGGTTTCCGTCATGCTGGTGAATAACGAGATCGGCGTGGTCCAGCCGATCAAGGAAATCGGCGAACTGTGCCGCAAGAAAGGCATCATCTTCCACAGCGACGCCGCGCAAGCCACCGGCAAGGTCGAGATCAACCTGGAAGAGCTGAAGGTCGACCTGATGAGCTTCAGCGCGCACAAGACCTACGGTCCGAAAGGCATCGGCGCCCTGTACGTGCGCCGCAAGCCGCGCGTGCGCCTGGAAGCGCAGATGCACGGCGGCGGCCACGAGCGCGGCCTGCGTTCGGGCACGCTGGCGCCGCACCAGATCGTCGGCATGGGCGAAGCCTTCCGCATCGCCCGCGAAGAGATGGGCACCGAACTGGCGCGCATCAAGGCGCTGCGCGACCGCCTGGCCGCCGGCCTGCTGCAGATCGAAGAGGTCTACATCAACGGCGACATGGAACACCGCGTCCCGCACAACCTGAACGTCTCGTTCAACTTCGTCGAGGGCGAGTCGCTGATCATGGCGGTCAAGGACATCGCCGTGTCGTCGGGTTCGGCCTGCACCTCGGCCTCGCTGGAGCCGTCCTACGTGCTGCGCGCGCTGGGCCGTAGCGACGAACTGGCGCACAGCTCGATTCGCTTCACGATCGGCCGTTTCACGACCGAGGAGGACATCGATTTCGCGGTCCAGCTGTTGAAGGAAAAAGTCAGCAAGCTGCGCGATCTGTCGCCGCTGTGGGACATGCACAAGGAAGGGATCGACCTGAACTCGATCCAGTGGGCCGCTCACTAAGCATCGGCCATCAAGCAATCAACGATTACGACTATTTAGGAGCACTACCATGGCTTACTCGGACAAAGTTCTCGACCACTACGAAAACCCGCGCAATGTCGGCGCCTTCGACAAGAACGCCGACGACGTCGGCACCGGCATGGTCGGCGCGCCGGCCTGCGGCGACGTGATGAAGCTGCAGATCAGGGTCAACGAAGCCGGCGTCATCGAAGACGCGAAGTTCAAGACCTACGGCTGCGGCTCGGCGATCGCCTCGAGCTCGCTGGTGACAGAATGGGTCAAGGGCAAGTCGCTGGACGAAGCGCTGGCCATCAAGAACACCCAGATCGCCGAAGAGCTGGCGCTGCCGCCGGTGAAGATTCACTGCTCGATCCTGGCGGAAGACGCCATTAAAGCGGCTGTGGCGGACTACAAGCACAAGCACGCAGCAGAAGTCAAAGCAGCGTAAGAAGTGAGGTGGACGGCCCGGCCGTTCACATTCACGTCGTAACAGAAGCAAACGTAACCAAGCTGGAGAGTTCTAGAAATGGCTGTCACCTTGACCGAAAAAGCTGCAAAGCACATCAACCGTTACCTCGAACGCCGGGGCAAGGGCGTCGGCTTGCGTTTCGGCGTGCGCACCACCGGCTGCTCCGGCCTGGCCTACAAGCTGGAATACGTCGACGAGGGTGCGCACGAAGACAGCGTGTTCGAATCGCACGGCGTAAAGGTCTTCGTCGATCCGAAGAGTCTGCCCTACATTGACGGCACCGAACTCGATTTCGCGCGCGAAGGCTTGAACGAAGGCTTCCGCTTCAACAATCCGAACGTCAAGGATAACTGCGGCTGCGGCGAAAGCTTCCGCATCTGACGCGGCGGATTGACTCCACATGCAGAATCACTTCGAGCTGTTCCAGCTGCCCGCCAGGTTCGACATCGACATGAACGCCCTCGACAGCGCCTACCGCGAAGTCCAGGGCCGCGTGCATCCGGACCGCTTCGTGAATGCCACCGATGCCGAAAAGCGCGTCGCGATGCAATGGGCGACGCGCGCCAACGAGGCCTATCAAACGCTGCGCAATCCGCAAAAGCGCGCACAATACCTCTGCGAGATCAACGGCGTCGACCTGCAGACCGAATCCAACACGGCCATGCCGATGGACTTCCTGATGGAGCAGATGGAGCTGCGCGAGGCGCTGGACGATGCGCGCGGCGACCGGGATGCGGCGGCGCTGGACGCGATCGACGCGCGCCTGCGCGGCGAGCGCAAGAGCCGCCTGGTCCAGGTCGGCCAGCTGCTCGACGCCGGCGACTTCCAACAGGCCGCGCAGGGCGTGCGCGCGCTGATGTTCCTGGACCGCTTTGGCGACGACGTGCAGCGGGCGTTCGAGGCGCTGGAGAGCTGAGCGGCGAGCCCATCAAGATGACATGAATTCCCTAGGGTGGGCATTCAGGGCCGCGGCCTCGAATGCCCACCCTAAGTAATTTTCGAACCAACTCGAATAATAAAACCAGGTAACACGACCATGGCATTACTGCAGATTTCCGAACCCGGCATGTCGACCGCGCCACACCAGCATCGGCTGGCGGTGGGCATCGACCTGGGCACCACCAACTCGCTCGTCGCGACCGTGCGCCACTCGATCCCCGAAGTCCTGAGCGACGACGATGGCCGCGCGCTGCTGCCATCGGTCGTGCGGTATCTGCCGAATGGCCACGCCAACATCGGCTACAAGGCGATGGCGGCGCGCACCACCGATCCCAAGAACACCATCGTCTCGGTCAAGCGCTTCATGGGCCGCGGCCTGAAGGACATCGCCCACGCCGAAAACCTGCCCTACGACTTCGTCGACAGTCCCGGCATGGTGCAGCTGAAAACCGTGGCCGGCACCAAGAGCCCGGTCGAAGTCTCGGCCCAGATCCTGGCCACGCTGCGCCAGACCGCCGAAGATGCGCTCGGCGACGAGCTGGTCGGCGCCGTGATCACCGTGCCGGCGTATTTTGATGACGCGCAGCGCCAGGCCACCAAGGATGCGGCCCAGCTGGCCGGCCTGAACGTGCTGCGCCTGCTGTCCGAGCCGACCGCGGCCGCTATCGCGTATGGCCTGGACCAGGAAAGGGAAGGCGTGTTCGCCGTGTACGACCTGGGCGGCGGCACCTTCGACATCTCGATCCTGAAGCTCTCCAAAGGCGTGTTCGAAGTGCTCTCCACCGGCGGCGACTCGGCCCTGGGCGGCGACGATTTCGACCAGCGCCTGTTCTGCCACATCACCAGCCAAGCCGGCCTGGCGCCGCTGTCGGACGTCGATACCGCGACGCTGATGGTCAAGGCGCGCCAGGCCAAGGAGCTGCTGTCGACCAATGAGGAAACCACGGTCGAGGCGATCCTGAAGTCGGGCGAACTGGTCCAGGTCACCCTCTCCGCCAAGACCTTCGCCGAGATCACCCAGAACCTGGTCGCGAAGACCATGAACGCCGTGCGCAAGGCGATGCGCGACGCCAACGTGACGGTCGAAGACGTCGACGGCGTGGTGCTGGTCGGCGGCGCGACGCGCATGCCGCACATCCGGCGCGCGGTCGGCGACTTCTTTCACACCATCCCGCACGCCAACATCGACCCGGACAAGGTCGTGGCGCTGGGCGCGGCCATTCAAGCCAATCTGCTGGCCGGCAACCGCGCCGCCGGTGACGACTGGCTGCTGCTGGATGTGATCCCGCTGTCGCTCGGCATCGAGACGATGGGCGGCCTGGTCGAGAAGATCATCCCGCGCAACTCGACGATCCCGTGCGCGTGCGCGCAAGAGTTCACCACCTTCAAGGATGGGCAGACCGCACTGGCGGTGCACGTGGTGCAGGGCGAGCGCGAGCTGGTGTCGGATTGCCGTTCGCTGGCACGCTTCGAGCTGCGCGGCATCCCGCCGATGGCGGCCGGCGCGGCGCGCATCCGGGTCACCTATCAGGTCGACGCCGACGGGCTGCTGTCGGTGTCGGCGCGCGAGACGCGCTCGGGTGTGGAAGCGTCGATCACGGTCAAGCCGTCGTACGGCCTGGGCGACGACGAGGTCGCGCGCATGCTGCAGGACTCGTTCAATTCGGCGCAAGTCGACATGGCCGCGCGCGCGCTGCGCGAAGAGCAGGTCGAGGCCGAGCGCATCCTTCTGGCCACGCAATCGGCGCTCGACACCGATGCCGAGCTGCTCAGCATTGAGGAGCAGGACGCGATCGCCAAGCAGGTGCACGCGGTGCGCGACGCGATGATGCGCTCGAACGACCAGGACGTCGACGCCGGTACGCGCCAGAACGCGCTGCACGACGCGGTCCAGGACCTCGCGCGCGGCACCGAAGAATTCGCTGCGCGCCGCATGGACAAGAGCGTGCGCAAGGCGCTGGCGGGCAAGGCGCTCGACCAAGTATAAAAAACGAACCAACGAGGACAAGAAGTGCCACAAATCGTCATCCTGCCCCATCCCATGTTCTGCCCCGACGGCGCCGTGCTCGACGGCCAGAAAGGCAAGTCCATCTGCGACACGCTCCTCGAGAACGACATCGAGATCGAACACGCCTGCGACCGCGTGTGCGCCTGCACCACCTGCCACGTGGTCGTGCGCGAAGGCTTCGATTCGCTCAACGAGCCGCAGGAACAGGAAGAGGACATGCTCGACAAGGCCTGGGGTCTGGAGCCGAACTCGCGCCTGTCCTGCCAGGCCATCATCGCCGACGAAGACCTCGTCGTCGAGATCCCGAAGTACACCATCAACCACGCGGCCGAGAACCACTGAGTGCCGCTGAGTGCGCGTCAATGAAACAAGCTGACAAGGGCGCCGGCAAGAAGCCGGCGCCGACCATTTACGAACAAGCGCCGGAAATCAAGCCGGGCCAGTCGATCGAGCTGCTCAAGGAGCTGCACATCCTCACGCGCGACGGCAAGCTGAACCAGGACAGCCGGCGCAAGCTCAAGCAGGTATATCACCTGGTGCAGTTCATCGAGCCGCTGCTCAAGGATGCGCAAGCGCAGAAGAACGGGCAAGACGTGACCGTGGTCGACCACGGCGCCGGCAAGTCCTATCTCGGCTTCATCCTGTACGACCTGTTCTTCAAGGACAAGGCGCAGGGCGAGCAGGGCCACATCTACGGCATCGAGACGCGCGAGGAACTGGTGCAGAAGTCGGCCGAGCTCGCGAACCGCCTCGGCTTCGGCCAGGGTATGTCCTTCCTGAATTTGTCGGTGGCCGAATCGACCGATTCCGACAAGCTGCCGGCCACGATCGACGTGGTCACCGCGCTGCACGCCTGTAACACCGCGACCGACGACGCGATCGACTTCGCCCTGAAGAAGCACGCGAAGCACATCGTGCTGGTGCCGTGCTGCCAGGCCGAGATCGCCGCGGTGCTGCGCAAGAACAAGGGCAAGGACCTGGGCCGCAGCGTGCTGACCGAGATCTGGCGCCACCCGATCCACACACGCGAGTTCGGCAGCCAGATCACCAACGTGCTGCGCTGCCTGCAGCTGGAAGCGCACGGCTATCAGCTCACGGTGACGGAGCTGGTCGGCTGGGAGCACTCGATGAAGAACGAACTGATCATCGCCACCTATAAAAACCTGCCGCGCCGTCGTCCGGCCGAGCGCCTGCAGCAGGTGCTGGCCGAACTCGGGCTGGACGAGATGGCCCATCGTTTCTACACTGACGACTCTTGCGCAAGCACCGCACCGGCAACCACAGACTGAGACCGACGAGACCATGAGCGACCGAATCACTGATCCGACCCAGCGCTGGATCGACCTGCGCAGCGACACCGTGACCCAACCGTCCGCGGCGATGCGCGCCGCCATGGCCGCCGCGCCGGTCGGCGACGACGTCTACGGCGACGACCCGACCGTCAACCGCCTGCAGGAAGTCGCTGCCGAACTGTTCGGCTTCGAGGCCGGCCTGTTCGCGCCGAGCGGCACCCAGACCAACCTGATCGCCTTGATGACCCACTGCGGCCGCGGCGACGAGTACCTGGTCGGCCAGGAAGCGCACACCTACAAGTACGAGGGTGGCGGCGCGGCGGTGCTGGGCAGCATCCAGCCGCAGCCGATCGCCAACGGGGCCGACGGTTCGATCGCGGTCGAGGACATCGCCGCCTACATCAAACCGGACGACATGCACTTCGCGCGCTCGCGCCTGCTGGCGCTCGAGAACACCATCGGCGGGCGCGTGCTGCCGCGCGAGTACGTCAAGGCCGCGACCGAGTTCGCGCACGGGAAGGGCCTGGCCACCCACCTCGACGGCGCGCGCGTGTGCAACGCGGCCGTTAAGCAGGGCGTCAGCCTGCGCGAGATCGTCGCCGGTTTCGATACCGTCTCGGTATGCCTGTCGAAGGGCCTGGGCGCGCCGGTCGGCTCGGTGCTGCTGGGACCGAAAGCCTTCATCGAGCAGGGCAAGCGCTGGCGCAAGATGCTGGGCGGCGGCATGCGCCAGGCCGGCGTCATCGCCGCGAGCGGGCTGTACGCGCTCGAGCACAACGTCGAGCGCCTGGCCGACGACCACGCTAATGCGCTGGCGCTGTCCCAGGGCCTGGCGCAGATCGAGGGCCTGAGCGTGACCACGCCGCAGACCAACATCTTCTACGTCGACATGCCGCCGGCCGCCTGCGCGCCGCTGTCCGAAGCGCTGGCGCGCCAGGGCATCCGCGCCTCGGTCGGTCCGCATACGCGCCTGGTGACCCATCTGGACGTCAGCGCGGAGGACGTGCAGACGGTGGTCGGCGCGTTCAAGGCCTTTTTCCAGGATTGGCGCGCTTGATGACTGACGAAGCAATCCGGCTGGCCAAGCGCGTGGCCGAAGTCGCAGGCTGCTCGCGCGCCGAGGCCGAGCGCTACATCGCCGGCGGCTGGGTCAGCGTCGATGGTGCCATGGTCGAAGATCCGGCCATGCGCGTGACGCCGGCGCAGGCGGTGGCGCTGCTGCCCGGCGCCGAGCCGTCCGACCCGGTGCCCGCGACGATCCTGCTGCACAAGCCGGCCGGCGTCGATGCCGCAGGTTTGCTGGCCTTGATCGCGCCCGAGACGCAAGCGGCTCCCGGCCAGCGTTTCCTGCGCCGTCACCTGGCCAAGCTGGCCCCGATCGCGCCGCTCGACAAGGCGGCCAGCGGCCTGGTGGTGCTGAGCCAGGACTGGCGTGTCGAGCGCAAGCTGGTGCAGGACGGCGACCGCATCGAGCACGAGTACGTGGCCGAGGTCAGCGGCGCCATCGCGGAGAACGGCCTGTCGCGCCTGAACATGGGCGGCGCCTACCCGCTCAAGGCCAGCTGGCAGAGCGAAGGCCGGCTGCGCTTGGCCGGCAAGGGCGTCGACGCGGCGCGCATCCTCGACCTGTGCGCCGGCGTGGGTTTGAAGGTGACGTCGCTGCGCCGGCTGCGCATCGGCCGCGTGGCGCTGGCCGGCCTGCCGGCGGGACGCTGGCGCTTCCTGGGCGAATACGAAAAGTTCTGACGCCCGTACCGCCTGGCGTATGATCTTGCGTATGGTCCAGTCAATTGGATTCAACGCCAGGAGCCGACGCGATGCCAGTCACGACCGTTCGTTTCACCCGCGTATTCGACAGGGTCGACAACATGGGCCGAGGCAGCGAAGGGACCGTGTTCAGTTTCGACTCCGATGACGGCACGCAGTATGGCGTGCGGGTGCCGGGTCATCCCCCCATCGAGCCTGGTATGCGTGTGCTGGCGTATCTCGACAAGCCCGGCCGGTGGGATACGCTGGTCGGCTGGCGTAACCTGGATACGGGCGAGCTCGCGATCGAGAGCGGCGCCACGTACTGGATGGCACTGTCGGTCGGGGCCGTCATCGTTACTTTCCTGACGAGCGAACGCGGAACGATGCCGCTGTTGCCCGGCCTCTTCATCGCGGTGCTTGTGCTGGTGTCGCTGCCGCGGCTGCTGCGGATTCGCCGCGTGCGGCGGGCGCTCCTGGCAGGCGATCGTGCTCGTGTACACGGTTGAGCCGCGCACTTCGTCACGCCGATCGGGACACCGGTCACACGCACATGCCGGGCTTTGCCAACCCACCTAGAATGGTCCTGTCATTCACTCGGCCAGGCGCCATCCACCATGCACTCGACTACCCGCCGCCATCTCCTGCTCGCGCTGGCTGCGCTGCCGCTCGACGTCGCCATCGCCGCTAACCAAGACGATGCCGCCGCCGCCGATTTCACCGCGCTCGAACGCGAGCTGGGCGGCGAACTCGGCGTCGCCGCCATCGACGGGGCCGGCGGCCGGATCCTCGGTCATCGACTAGACCAGCGCTTCCCGATGTGCAGCAGCTTCAAGGCGGTGCTGGCCGCGGCCATCCTCGCGCGCGCGCAAGGCGAGCCGGACCTGCTCGACAAGCGCATCGCCCTGCCGAAAAACCGCTTCGTGAATTATTCGCCGGTCACCGGCAAGCATGCCGGCGACGCGATGAGCGTGGCCGAGCTGTGCGCCGCCGCGCTGCAGTACAGCGACAACACCGCGGCCAATGCGCTGCTGCGCGAGTTGGGCGGGCCAGCAGCGTTGACCCGATACGCCCGCACGCTGGGCGACGCCGACTTTCGCCTCGATCGCTGGGAAACCGAACTGAACTCGGCCATCCCCGGCGACCCGCGCGACACCACGACGCCGCTGGCGATGGCGCGCACGCTGCGCCGGCTGCTGCTGGGCGATGGCCTGGCACCAAGCGGGCAGGCGCGCTTGCGCGACTGGATGCTGGGGAACACCACCGGCGCCAGCCGCATCCGCGCCGCGGTGCCGCCCGGCTGGCAGGTGGCCGACAAGACCGGCACCGGCGCCTATGGCAGCGCCGCCGACATCGCCGTGGTCTACCCGCCGCAGCGCGCGCCGATCGTGTTGGCCATCTACACCCGCACGCCGCGCAAGGATGACCAAGGGCGCAGCGACATCATCGCGCGCGCGGCGCGCATCGCGCTGGACGCGCTGCGCTCTTGACGTCAGGCCGCCGGCTCGAGCGGTTCCGCCTCGGCGGGCGCGCCACGCCGGGACGGCAGCGCCACCACGCGCGTGCCCGCCAGCCGGTCGTGCAGGAACTGGCGATCGCGACCGAACAGGGCGGTCAGCGCCCAGGCGCCGATGCCGAGCGCGAGCGCCACGCCGATCTGGCGCTTGTCCTTCAGCCCCAGCAGCAGGCAGGCGGCGATGGCCGGCAGGAACCAGCCCCAGGCCAGCAGGTAGCGCAGGATCGCCACGCGCACGGGCACGCGCGCACGCGTGTCGCCCGCGTCCGCGCCTGCGCACGCGAGACGCATGCGCCAGGTCTTCATCGCCAGCGTGTGGCCGCTGCCGCTCCAGGCGTGCACGAAATAGGCGCCGTTCACCACGAACAGGTAGACCTTGAGGCCGAATTGAAAGACGGGCGCCTGGCTGTTGCGCGTGACCAGCATCCACAGCGCCACCGCCAGCATGTCCACCGCCAGCAGCAGGAAGGCCTCATAGACCATGGCGATCAGGCGGCGCTTGATGCTGGGCGTGCTGGCGGTGCTGGCGCTCATCGCGGCCTCTCCTGGATTCAGGCGTTGTTCGGCGTGATGCCCCAGTTGTCCGGCACCCGCTTTTCGGGCGGCGGCGCAGGCTGGGCGGGCGGCGCGGCGCTTGGCGCCGGTGCCGGCGCCGGTTGCGGCGTTGCCGCCGGCGTGGTGCTCTGCAGCGCACCCGGCGCCACGCAGGGAGGCGTGGCCGACATGGCGTTGCGCACGGTGCCGGGCGGGCAGGAGGTGGCGCCGTGGCCGAGCGGCGCCGTGATCTTGCCGTTGGCCTGGGACGGCACCACGACCGGCGCCTTGCGTCCGGTGGCTGAAGCGGCCAGCTTCTTCTTCTGGTCGTCGGGCAACTGCAGGTAGTTTTCCCAGGTCGCGGTCTTCTGGTCCGGGGCGATCTTGCGGGTGCGGTTGTAGGTCTCGCGCGCCAGTTCGCGCTGCTCGGGCGTCAGCCTGGCCCACTCGCGCATGCGCGCGTGCACGCGCTCCTGCTCGTCCGGGCTCATGTTGGCAAAGCGGGCCGCCAGCTGCAGCCATTTCTGCTTGCGCACGCCGTCCATCTGGTCCCATTCGCCCTGTAGCGGCTGCAGCGCCACCTGCTGGGCCGGCGTGAGCGCACGCCACAGCGGCTTGTCGCCGGCCTTGTCGCCCTTGCGCCCCGAAGCAGGCTTGCCGGACTGCGCCGTGGCCACGGGCGTGGCGCCCGCCTTGGCGGCGCTGGCCGGCGCAAGCTTGCCGGACGCGGGGCCGCCGTCCTGGCCGCATCCCGACAACAGGCCGGCGAGCGCGAAAGCAGCCGCGATGGCGGCCGCGCCGGCAACGTTACGCTTGTGTGCCGTCATGCTTTACTGGGCTCGCTGCGGGGGCTGTTGTTGCTGTTGTTGGGCCAGGTAAGCGTTGAAGCCGTGATCGGTGTAGGCGGTCAGCGGCAGGTTGTCGGACAGCACGGCGGCGTCCAGCTCGGCCAGTTCGGCCGTGCGCTGCTCGCGTTCGTTCTGATACACGCCGACCAGGCCGACCACCATGGCCAGCAGCGGCGCGGCGACCGCCGCGCGCATCGTCCACGGCAGGGCCAGCGCCGAGCGCAGGTCGAAGCGCGGTTCGCGCACCGGCTTGCGTTGCGGCTGCTGCGCAGGCGCCGCGCGCGGTGCATCGGCCCGCTTGCGCGCCAGCGCGGCGGCGCGCGCGGCGGCCAGGCGCTCCGTGGTCGACGCCGGCAGGTTCTCGAGGTTCTGGTTCAGGGCATGGCGAATCTTGTACGCCAGGTTGATGTCGTCGGTATTCATAGTTTAATTCCCTTGGCCTCGAGAGCTTTTTGGAGGGCATGCGTAGCGCGAGAACAGTGCGTCTTCACGCTGCCCTCGGAGCATCCCATCGCTTCAGCCGTTTCGGCCACGTCCATGTCCTGCCAGTAACGCATGAGGAATGCTTCCCGTTGACGTGTCGGGAGTTTTTGTATCTCTTCTTCGATCAAGCTCAGGGTTTGCGCGCGTTCGACCTGGTCCGCACTGGACTCGGCCGCGGCGCTGCCTTCCTCAGCTTCATAAGAGCCGAGTATATCAAACTCCTCGTCATCCTCGTCCCGCCGACCGAGGTTGCCGAACAGGCTGACCCAGGTGTTGCGCACCTTCTCGCGGCGGAAGTAATCGAGGATCGTGGTTTGCAGGATGCGCTGGAACAGCATCGGCAATTCGGCGAGCGGCTTGTCGCCGTATTTCTCGGCCAGCTTGATCATCGCGTCCTGAACGATGTCGAGCGCTGCCTCGTCCTTGCGGACTGCGTACGCCGCCTGCTTGAAGGCGCGCCGCTCGACACTCTCGAGGAAGTCGTTGAGTTCTTTGTCAGTGGCCATGCGATGAGAAGTGGGCGCCACCGGTGCGTTGCCTGTGGCTTTTGGGAAAACTCTCGAATCCTAGCAAAAATTATGGATGACCGCACGGATAACAGCCAGATGGCGTGCGCCGGCCAGGTCGGCGCAGATTAACTACTTGATAATAAAGCCATGTTCTCCGTAGAATGGTTTTATCGAACATTCAACAGAGGCGTCCCATGCTGCGCATTCTTGGAAAGGCAAGCTCGATCAACGTACGCAAGGTGTTATGGACTTGCGCGGCACTTGAGCTGCCGTTCGAGCGCGAAGACTGGGGCGCCGGTTTCCAGTCGACGCAGACGCCGTCGTTCCTGGCCTTGAATCCGAACGCCATGGTGCCCGTGATCGTCGACGGCGACCTCGTGCTGTGGGAATCGAACACGATCTGCCGCTACCTGGCTGCGCGCCACGATGCCGCCCATGCGCTGTTGCCCGCCGAGCCGGCCGCGCGCGCCCGCGTCGAGCAGTGGATGGATTGGCAGGCGACGGAACTGAACAATGCCTGGCGCTATGCCTTCATGGCGCTGGTGCGAGGGAGCAGCGCCCATACCGATCCGGCCCAGGTCGAACGCAGCCGCGTCGAATGGAACCGCCACATGGGCATCCTCGAACGGCAGCTCGACAAGACCGCCGCGTACGCTGCCGGGCAAGCCTTCACGCTGGCCGACGTCGTGCTCGGCCTGTCGCTCAACCGCTGGCTGATGACGCCGATCGAACGCCCGGACCTGCCCGCGCTGCGCGCCTATGCCGAGCGCTTGCGGCAGCGCCCGGGATGCGCGGCGTTCTGCATGAACGGCACGCCCTGATGCGCCGGCGCCGCGCTTTCTGCACCAAAATGGTATTAGCAATTTTTTTAGCTTGACCAGAATGGTGCGACGCAGTATGGTATGGAACGCTTTGCAACCCCGAAGCTTATGGTCAGGTTCGAGTCGGCACACAACGCCATTCGCGACATGACGCGCTTTCACATGTAGGCAGTTTGCTCCAACCCGCGCCACAAGCGCGAGAGACACGCATTCCGCAAGCAGTGACTCACGCCAAACGATTTGCGCACAGCGCCGGTTCGTACGCCATCTGCCGATGGCCGAAAGATCGACGTGATCGCAATACAAAGGGGATGCATGAGTGCTGTTGCGTGACACGTGCCTCGCCAGGGCCGAGCATCCGATCAATCTCCCTCTGGGTCTTGAAAGGAAACGTATCATGAGCAGTCCGAATGCCAATGAGGCAGCCATCACCGGCGCCGAGATATTGGTCCGTTGTCTCGCAGAAGAGAATGTCAAGCACGTGTTCGGCTATCCGGGCGGTGCGGTTCTCTACATTTACGACGCGATCTTCAAGCAGGATAAATTCCAGCACATCCTGGTCCGCCACGAGCAAGCCGCCGTGCATGCGGCCGACGCGTACTCGCGCAGCTCGAACGAAGTCGGCGTCGCCATCGTCACGTCCGGCCCGGGCGTCACCAATGCCGTCACCGGCCTGTCGACCGCGTACATGGATTCGATCCCGATGGTCGTGATCTCCGGCCAGGTGCCGACCCACGCGATCGGCCAGGACGCCTTCCAGGAATGCGACACCGTCGGCATCACGCGGCCGGTGGTCAAGCACAACTTCCTGGTCAAGGACGTGCGCGACCTCGCCGAGACCGTCAAGAAAGCCTTCTTCATCGCACGCACCGGCCGTCCCGGTCCGGTGCTGGTCGACATCCCCAAGGACGTCAGCATGCAGAAGGCGCTGTACGCGTATCCGAAAGAGATCGAGATGCGCTCGTACAAGCCGGTCGACAAGGGTCACGCCGGCCAGATCCGCAAGGCGGTGCAGCTGCTGCTGCAAGCCGAGCGCCCGATGATCTACGCGGGCGGCGGCGTGATCCTGGCCAACGCGGCCAATGAACTGAACCGCCTGGTCGACAAGCTCGGCTTCCCGGTCACCAACACGCTGATGGGCCTGGGCGCCTACCGCGCTTCCAGCGGCCACTTCGTCGGCATGCCCGGCATGCACGGCACCTACGAAGCCAACATGGCGATGCAGCACTGCGACGTGCTGATCGCGATCGGCGCCCGTTTCGACGACCGCGTGATCGGCAATCCCAAGCACTTCGCCACCAACCCGCGCAAGATCATCCACATCGACATCGACCCGTCGTCGATCAGCAAGCGCGTGAAGGTCGACATCCCGATCGTCGGCAACGTCAAGGACGTGCTGGTCGAGCTGCTGTCGCAACTCGATGCGGCCGAGCAGAGCGCCGGCGCGGCGCGGCCGAACACCGGGGCGCTGCAGGGTTGGTGGAAGCAGATCGGCGACTGGCGCGCGCGCGAGTGCCTGAAGTATGCCCCGTCGAATGAAGTCATCAAGCCGCAATCGGTGGTCGAGACGCTGTGGCAGGTCACCGGCGGCGACGCCTTCGTCACCTCCGACGTCGGCCAGCACCAGATGTGGGCCGCGCAGTACTACCCGTTCAACCTGCCGCGCCGCTGGATCAATTCCGGCGGACTGGGCACGATGGGCGTCGGCCTGCCGTACGCGATGGGCGTGCAGATGGCCAATCCGGATGCGACGGTCGCCTGCGTCACCGGCGAAGGCTCGATCCAGATGAACATCCAGGAACTCGCCACCTGCAAGCAGTACCACCTGACGCCGAAGATCATCCTGCTGAACAACCGCTTCCTCGGCATGGTGCGCCAGTGGCAGCAGCTCGACTACAACTCGCGCTATTCCGAGTCGTACATGGATTCGCTGCCGGACTTCGAAAAGCTGGCCGAGGCCTATGGCCACGTCGGCATGCGCATCGAGAAGCCGGGCGACGTCGAAGGCGCGCTGCGCGACGCGTTCGCCATGAAGGACCGGCTGGTGCTGCTGAACTTCATCACCGACCGCAGCGAGAACGTGTGGCCGATGGTCAAGACCGGCAAGGGCTTGTCCGAAATGATGCTCAGCGCGGAGGACCTGTGATGCGACACATCATCTCCGTCCTGCTGGAAAACGAAGCCGGCGCGCTGTCGCGCGTGGTCGGCCTGTTCTCGGCCCGCGGCTACAACATCGAGACCTTGACGGTCGCCCCGACCGAAGACGCGACGCTGTCGCGCATGACGATCGTGACCACCGGCTCGGACGACATCATCGAGCAGATCACCAAGCACCTGAACCGCTTGATCGAAGTGGTGAAGGTGGTCGACCTGACCGAAGGCCAGCACATCGAGCGCGAACTCATGCTGATCAAGGTGAGGGCGGTCGGCAAGGAGCGCGAAGAAATGAAGCGCACCGCCGACATCTTCCGCGGCCGCATCATCGACGTGACCGAAAAGACCTACACGATCGAGCTGACCGGCGCGAAGTCGAAGCTGGACGCCTTCATCGATTCGATCGACCGCGCCGCCATTCTCGAGACCGTCCGTACCGGCGGCTCGGGCATCGGCCGCGGCGAGCGCATCCTCAAGGTCTGAATTGTGGTCGAGCCGCGGTTGGGCCACCTCGGCCTGCCTCGAAAAATTAAATAAACAATATAGTTAAAAGCACAGGATTGAACATGAAAGTTTTCTACGACAAAGACTGCGACCTCTCCCTCATCAAAGGCAAGAACGTCGCCATCATCGGCTACGGCTCGCAGGGCCACGCGCACGCGCAGAACCTGACCGAATCCGGCGTCAACGTGACCGTCGGCCTGCGCCGCGGCGGCGCGTCCTGGAACAAGGTCGAGCAGGCCGGCATCAAGGTCGCGGAAGTCGATGAAGCGGTCCAGGCGGCCGACGTCGTCATGATCCTGCTGCCGGACGAGAACATCGCCGAGGTCTACAAGAACAACGTCGAGCCGAACATCAAGCAGGGCGCGGTGCTGGCTTTCGCGCACGGCTTCAACGTCCACTACGGACAGGTGGTGCCGCGCGCCGACCTCGACGTGATCATGGTCGCGCCGAAGGCCCCGGGCCACACCGTGCGCGGCACCTACCGCCAGGGTGGCGGCGTGCCGCACCTGGTCGCCGTGTACCAGGACAAGTCGGGCGCGGCGCGCGACATCGCGCTGTCGTATGCGATGGCCAACGGCGGCGGCAAGGCCGGCATCATCGAGACCAACTTCCGTGAAGAGACCGAGACCGACCTGTTCGGCGAGCAGGCCGTGCTGTGCGGCGGCGCCGTCGAGCTGATCAAGGCCGGCTTCGAGACCCTGACCGAAGCCGGTTACGCGCCGGAGATGGCTTACTTCGAGTGCCTGCACGAGCTCAAGCTGATCGTCGACCTGATCTACGAAGGCGGCATCGCCAACATGAACTACTCGATCTCGAACAACGCGGAATACGGCGAGTACGTCACCGGCCCACGCATCGTGACCGAAGACACCAAGAACGCCATGCGCCAGTGCCTGAAGGACATCCAGACCGGCGAATACGCGAAGAGCTTCATCCTCGAGAACAAGGCCGGCGCCCCGACCCTGATCTCGCGCCGCCGCCTGAACGCCGAGCACCAGATCGAGCAGGTCGGCACCAAGCTGCGCGCGATGATGCCGTGGATCGCCAAGAACAAGCTGGTCGACCAGTCGAAGAACTGATCTTCCGCTAGCAGGCAGCACACCGAAGGCCGCGGCATCCCCGCGGCCTTTTTCATGCCTATTTGCATCCGTTTGCAACCATTTGCAATATTCCATTACATCAAGCACACGTCCATACGAAACCCGGTATCGTTCTCCTGACCCGGCATACCGCCGACCCGCACAAGGAGAATGACGATGTCCTGCAAGAAGCTGATCCTGCTGTCCGCGCTCACGCTGGCCTTCGGCCTGCACGCCGGCGCCCAGGCCCAGACCGTGGCCGCCGCCCATACGCCCGCCGGCGCCGCCACGACCGCCGGCACGCTGGTGATCGTGCCGGCCTTCGGCGAAGTCAAGCGCGCCAACGACGAAGCCAGCGTCACCTTCAGCGTCGAAGAGCAGGACAAGGACCGCGCCGCCGCCACCGCACGCGTCAACCAGAAGATGAAGCAGGGCACCGACATCCTGCGCCGCGCCGACCCGCAGGCCGAACTCAAGACCGTCAATTACAGCACCTACCCGGTCTATCCCGAAATCCCGGACAGCCCGCGTCCGCTCAGCGCGCAGGAGCAGGCGCGGCAAGAGGCCGCGCGCCGCATCCCGATCGGCTGGCGCGTGAGCCAGATGCTCGAGGTCAGGACACGCAGCCTGGCCGCGCTGCCCAAGACCGTGGCCGCGGCGCAGAAGGTGCTCAACCTGAACGGCATCGACTATCACCTCAGCCCGGCGCTGGAAAAGCAGCTCGACGACGAGCGCATCGGCGCGACCTACCGCAACCTGAACGAGCGCATCGCCTCGATCGCGCGCGCGATGGGGCGCAGCGTGAACGACGCCGTGATCGATACGGTCGACTTCGAGGGCAGCGGCAATTACGTCGACCAGGCGGCCAGGCCGGCCGCGCCGATGATGCGCAGCCTCGCCAAGCAGGCCGATGCCGAGGTGCCGGAACCGAGCTTCGAGCCGGGCGAGACCACGCTGCAGATGCGCCTGGTCGGCAAGGTGCGCTTCCGCTGAGGGCGTAACCGGGCTGCTTGTCGAAGTTGTAATCAAGGTTTCATCGGGCTTCGGGTATTGTCGAGCTTCGCGGCGCCGCGTCGGCAAGCCGCCCATGGAGATCGACAATGCCCAAGAAGCTGATCCTGCTGTCCGCCCTGACGCTCGCCGCGAGTCTTGCCCCGGCAGTTGGCGCCATCGCCCAGATCCAGAACGTCCCGGTTGCCGCCAGCGCCGGCACCCTGGTCGTCGTGCCCGCCTTCGGCGAAGTCCGCCACGTCAACGACGAGGTGACCTTGACCCTGGGCGTCGAGGAACAGGACCAGCAGCGCACTCTCGCTGCCGCACGCGTCAACCAGAAGATGAAGCAGGGGACCGAGATCGTGCGCCGCGCCGATCCGCAGGCCGAGCTCAAGACGGTGCGCTACTTCACGACGCCGGTCTATCCCGAAGCGCCTTACCCGCCGCGCAACCTGACGCCGCAGGAGATCGCGGCGCGCCGCATCCCGATCGGCTGGCGCGTCAGCCAGGAGCTCGAGGTGCGTACGCGCAACCTGGCGAACCTGCCGAAGGTCGTCGCCGCCGCCCAGAACCTGCTGGGCGTGACCCGCATCGACTACCACCTGAGCCGCGAATTGACCAAGCAGATGGACGACGAGCGCATCGCCGCGACGATTCGCAACCTGAACGAGCGCATCGCCTCGGTCGCGCGCGCGATGGGGCGCAGCGTGAACGATGCGGTGATCGACACCGTCGACTTCGAAGGCAGCGGCAACTATGCAGTCGGCGCGGCGCCGCCACCGGCGCCGGCCTATCGGCGGGTCGAGGTTACCGGTTCGAGCATCCGCCGCGAAGACCTGGCTGAACCCAGCTTCGAACCCGGCGAAACCACGCTGCAGATGCGCGCGGTCGGCAAGGTGCGCTTGCGCTGACCCGCGATTCGTCCATATCGATTCGCTAACACGCGAGCGCGGCCATATAATGGAGCCGTTCGCGCCGCGTGCGCTGCTTACCCAATAACAAGACCATGGCACCTCTCCCACGACGTCGAAAAAACGCTACCGGCAAGCCCAAGGGGTTTGCCCGCTTCCGCCGCGTGCCGCGCAACGCCGATGCGGTGCGCGAGCGCCCGCGCCGCGGCATCTACCTGCTGCCGAACGCCTTTACCACGGCAGCGCTGTTCGGCGGCTTCTACGCGATCGTGATGGCGATGAACCAGCGCTTCGACCACGCCTGCTGGGCCGTGTTCATCGCGATGGTGCTCGACAGCCTGGACGGCCGCGTGGCGCGCCTGACCAACACCCAGTCCGAGTTCGGCGCCCAGTACGACAGCCTGTCCGACATGGTCTCGTTCGGCGCCGCGCCGGCGCTGGTGATCTACGAATGGTCGCTGCGCGGCCTGGGCAAGCTGGGCTGGATCGCCGCCTTCGTGTACTGCGCCGGCGCCGCGCTGCGCCTGGCGCGCTTCAACACCAACATCGAAGTGGTCGACAAGCGCTTCTTCCAGGGCTTGCCCAGCCCGGCCGCGGCGGCGCTGGTGGTCGGTCTGGTGATGTTCATGAGCGATCCGGACATCGCCATCGATGCCCGCAAGGTCGACTGGATCTCGTGGTTCATCGCGCTGTTCGCCGGCCTGACGATGGTCACCAACATCCCGTTTTACAGCTTCAAGGACGTCAACTTCCGCAAGTCGGTGCCGTTCATCGTGGTATTCCTGATCGCGCTCGGCCTGGCCCTGCTGGCGATCGCGCCGCAGGTGATCCTGTGGCCGCTGTTCGTGGTCTACGGCCTGTCCGGCTACCTGGTCTACTTCTGGCGCCTGGCCAAGGGCAAGCCGGTCAGCATCATCCAGACCGACGAGGAGCCGCTCGATCCGAGCGAGCGGCGCTGAAGCTTATCTGCTGAACGTCAGCCGCCGCGCCCGGCCTTGCGCGCGGCGCGCGCGCGTTCGGCGATGGCCTGGGCGGCCGCCAGTTCGTCGGCGCGCTGTTGCGGCGTGAGTTCCGCGCCGAGGCGGTTCATGTAATCACTGCCCGGCTTGTACATGGTGGAGACCATGTCGTCGGCGCCAAACAGATCCGCCTCGATCAAGCCCCAGGCCAGCTTGTAGCGGTAGGTCAGCACCGCCTTTCCATCATTGAAGTCGATGCCGTTCAGGCTGTCGGAGGCCATGACCTGCAGCGCGCTGCTGTCGGTGCCGCTTTCCGCGGCTTGCGTCAGCTGGGTGCGCGCCGTCGCTTTCCATTCCTTCACCAGCGGATCGTCGGGCCGCGTCGTCAGCGCGCTCTTGTCGCCGAACGGGCCTTCGCCGGCGAAGCTGACGGCGGCGCCCGCCACGCCGGCCCTGGCCGCGATTGCCAGGTAGTCGAGCCGGTTCTGGCGCTCGCGCTCGGTCATGCCGGCGCACAGCCTGGCGTCGTGGCGCTTCTCTTCCTCGGTCATCGCGCGAAAGCCGGGCAGGGTGTCCGGCTTGCGATGTTTGATCTCTTCCTCGTCGAAGATGATGCGATCGCCGTTGGCGTTGAAGGCGGCGCATTTGTCGACCAGCAGATAAGCGCGGTAGGCGTCGTTCGGGTCGTGGGTGGCCAGCAGGCGCTCCACTTGCACGTTCAGCGGCGGCTCGTCGGCTGCGACCGGAAACGGCGTCTGCGCATGCGCAATGGCCGGCGCGGCAGGCGACGCAGGCCTTGTGCGCGGGGCCGCCGATGCAGGTGTCGATGCCGGACCGGTGAGAAGAACGGCATCATCGGCGGACATCCGCCACCAGGCCAGCAGCCCGGCCGCGGCCAGGCCGAGCGCGCCTAGCGCCAGCAGGATTGCCGGCCGGCGCACCTGCAAGCCCGCTGCGCGCTGATGGCCTGTCTTATTTCCTGGCTTACGTCCCGTTTCAATCACGCGCGGTTTTCCATTCCTGTGTACCGGCCGGTGTCTCATGCTCCGGGCAGGTCAGGTGCGGCGTGACCTTGCCCAGTGTTTCGATGGTGTCGATGCTGACGTGGGTCGAGCGTTCGTTGATGCAGTAGGTGCCGTTCCCGGTGATCACGCGGGTGTGGCGCGTGCCGTCGCCGGTATTGTTGACCAGTTCCTCGACCTTCGGCGCTTCCCACAGCTTTGGCGGCACCATGGCGTGCGCGGCTTCCATGCCGCGGCGCATGCGCATCTGCGGGCTGTCGGGCGGCGCCACGATGTAGGGGCGGTTTTCCTTGCGCAGCGCCTTGTCGACGCTGCCGGCGGCGCGCAGTGCGCCCTGCAGCAGCGGGCCGTTGGACCCGCCGTTGCGCGCGCCGGCGGCGGGTGTCTCCGGCGCAGCGGCGGCTGCAGCGGCGGCGGGATCGGCGGCTGCCGCGGATGGTGCAAGCGTCGGCGCCAGCGCCGGCTCCACGACGATGGGCGCTGGCAACGCAGGCAGCGGCGCCAAGTGAACGGACCGGGGAACGGTTGCCTCGCGCGCGCGCACGGGCGCAGGCCGGGGCACGGCCGGTGCGCGCGGGCGCAGGTCGATCCACTGGATGCCCGGCGGATCGGCCTGCAGCGGCGCCGGCATGCGCCGCATCACCTGCCAGCCGAGCAGCAGCAGCGCGTGCACCAGCGCCGTGAAGGCGAGGGCGGCGAAGCGGCGGTCGGAGGATGGGTCAAGCGCGGCGTTCATCGGGCCAGTATAGGATGCAATCCGACGCGGCTGTTCAAGATTTCGATGCATACGTCCAGCGCCGGGCTCGGGTGTGCGGGCAGCGCGCGCTGCCCGGCTATACTCGGGCCATCGCTTTCACGGACCCGCTCGATGATTCGTTTCCGCCTCTCCGCATGCCTGAGCGCCTGCCTGGGCGCCGCCCTGCTGGCCGGCGCGCTCGCCGCCTGTTCGCCGCTGTCGCTGGTGAACGCGGTCTCGCCTGCCGGCGCGGCACGCGCGACTGCCGCGATTCCGTATGCGCCCGGCGAGCGCCACATGCTCGACGTGTATGCGCCATCCGCGCCCGCCGCGCCGGCGGCTGGCCGGGCGGCGCCGGTGATCGTCTTTTTCTACGGCGGCAACTGGGTCAGCGGCAAGCGCGAGGATTACGCCTTCGTCGGCCGGGCGCTGGCGGCGCGCGGCTTCGTCGTCGTGATCCCCGACTACCGCCTGTACCCGCAGGTGCGCTATCCGGACTTTTTATACGATGCCGCCCAGGCCGTGGCCTGGACCGAGCGCAGCATCGGGCGCTACGGCGGCGACCCGCGCCAGGTGTATGTGATGGGCCACAGCGCCGGCGCCTACAACGCGGCGATGCTGGCGCTGGACGGCCGCTGGCTCGGGCGCGAGGGCATCAAGCCCGACAGCCTGCGCGGCTGGATCGGCCTGGCCGGTCCGTACGACTTCCTGCCGATCGAGAACCAGACCACGCGGCCGGTATTCAGCTACCCGGACACGCCGCCCGACTCGCAGCCGGCCGTCCACGTGAGCCGCGCGGCGCCGCCTGCGCTCCTGATCGCGCCGCGCCACGACGACACCGTCGACCCGGTGCGCAACACCGGCGGCCTGGCGGCCCGGCTGCGTGCGGCCGGCGTGCCGGTGACGGAGGCCTACTACGATGGCGTGGGCCACGCGACGCTGGTGGTGTCGCTGTCGGCGTCGTTGCGCCGACTGGCGCCGACGCTGGATGCGGTCACCGACTTCGTGCGCCGGGACGGCGCTAGCATCGCGCCCGCCGTCAGTCGCGACGAAAACGGTCGTCGTACAGCGGATCGGGACCGTTGAGCATCTGGCGCACGACGCCATCCTGGTCGAAGTGGATGCTCATCATCGAGTTCCACACGCCGGCTTCCTTGTAGCGGTAGGACCAGACTTCGTAGTCGTGAAAGCGCACGCGCGAGATCTCGGCCGGGCGGCCGAACATGCGCAGGATCTCGTCCCTGCCGGTGTGGTCGACCCTGACCTTGGCGAAGGCGGCGCTGGTCAGCACCTGTTCGTAGGCGAGCAGCCGGCCGTCCGGACCGATGCGCGCGATCCACTGGAACTGGCCCATCGGCTGGCCACGGTACTCGAGGTCCTGGCCGCCGTCGGGCTCGCGGTAGACCTCGGTCGGCTGGCCGAGTTTGGCGAGTACCTCGGGCAGCGGCGCGCCGGGCGGCGGCGCCTCGCGCATCAGCCCAGCGCAGCCGGACAGCAGCAGGGCTGCCGCCAGCGCCACCAGCGTCGCCCCCATGGCCACCGGGCGTGCAGCACGTGCGGATTCGATCGGATCGCTCATCGCCATGTCTCCTGGTGCGCTCTCACGGGCCCTTGGAACGTGTATCGAGCAAGGGGTCCGGCGAATTATCGGTGCGCGCCACTTCGCCGCGCCCGTTCATGTAAACGTTGAAGAACGAATTCCACAAGCCGTCCTGCTTGTAACGATAAGACCAGACCTCGAGGCCGGTCGCATGGTCGCGCCCCATCTCGGCCGGGCGGCCGAAGTTGCGCAGCACCTCATCCTTGTTCCATTGCGCGACCTGGATGCGCGCCAGGTTCGGCGTGGTCAGCACCTGCTCGTACGATACCAGATGGCCGTCGGCGCTCATGCGCGCCATGTGCTGGAACTGGCCCATCGGCTGGCCGCGGTATTCGAGCATCTGGCCGCCGTCCGGGACAGGATAGACGGCGTCGGGCTTGCCGTAGCGCGCCGTCACCTGCTCGAGCGTGGCGCCGACCGGGGCCGCGCGCCAGCTGGCGCAGCCGGACAACAATGTCGTGGCGAGGGCGAACGCGGCCAGTGTGGTTTTGGTGTTCAATTTGTTCATCGGGTTCCTTGGAGCGTGCCAAATCGACATCGGCGCGTGCCGGAATTTTAGCGCAAGCCGAGGAAACACTGGCTCCGCCTCGCGTTTTCCCCTATACTCGCTGTCTTGACTCCAGCTTGACTGGCAAGTCGAAATTTTTTTGAACAATTCACGGTGCGCCGGGTTCCGACTCTTGCACCGCATGTGAAAGGCAATATCATGACCATCGAAACGCTGAACAAAGCCGCGATCATCGCGGACAACGCACGCGGCGACAAAGACACCGGTTCGCCGGAAGTGCAAGTCGCGCTGCTGACCGCACGCATCAACGACCTGAACGGTCACTTCAAGGAACACCAGAAGGATCACCACTCGCGCCGTGGCCTGATCATGATGGTCAACCGCCGCAAGAGCCTGCTGGCTTACCTGAAGCGCAAGGACCTGAACCGCTACCGCGACCTGATCGCCAAGCTCGGCCTGCGTAAGTAAGCAGAACTGGGCATTGCGCCAGTCCGCGTAAAACACGAAATGCCTGCGTCAGTCAGCTGCCGCGGGCATTTTTTGTATCTGCAGATTTTGCATTTTGGCAATATTGCTGTTATGTGCAGCAAGGCGGCCGCGCCAAGCGGGCGTCCGTAATGAGGTGAACGACAGCTCCTGAAAACCTGTCGGCAAATAGAAAGGGACATCCCATGTTTAACAAAGTTACCAAAACCTTCCAGTACGGCCAGCACACCGTGACCATGGAAACCGGCGAGATCGCGCGCCAGGCCTCCGGCGCCGTCCTGGTGTCGGTCGAAGACACCGTGGTCCTGGCCACCGTGGTCGCCAAGAAGGACGCCAAGCCGGGCCAGGACTTCTTCCCGCTGACCGTCGACTACATCGAGAAGACCTACGCTGCCGGCAAGATCCCGGGCGGCTTCTTCAAGCGCGAAGGCCGTCCCTCCGAAAAAGAAACCCTGACCTCGCGCCTGATCGACCGTCCGATCCGCCCGCTGTTCCCGGAAGGCTACCTGAACGAAGTCCAGGTCATCATCCACGTGCTGTCGGTGAACCCGGAAATCGATCCTGACATCCCTGCGATGATCGGCGCGTCGGCCGCCCTGTGCGTGTCCGGCATCCCGTTCAGCGGCCCGATCGGCGCCGCCCGCGTCGGCTACGCCAACGGCCAGTACATCCTGAACCCGACCACCACCCAGCTCAAGAACACGCAGATGGACCTGGTCGTCGCCGGCACCGAGCACGCCGTGCTGATGGTCGAATCCGAAGCGCAGCAGCTGTCGGAAGAAGTCATGCTGGGCGCGGTCGTCTTCGGCCACGAGCAGATGAAGGCCGTGATCGACGCCATCCACGCGCTGGTGGAAGAGGGCGGCAAGCCGGAAATCGAGTGGACCGCCCCGGCCAAGAACGAAGCGCTGATCGCGCAAGTGGCGCAGCTGGCCGAAGCCAAGGTGCGCGACGCCTACCAGACCCGCGAGAAATCGGCGCGCCAGCAGAAGCTGAAGTCGCTGTCCGGCGAAGTCATGGCCGGCCTGCAGGCCCAGGGCATCGAAGCGGATCACGCCGAAGTCGGCAACATCCTGTTCGACATGGAAGCCAAGATCGTCCGTTCGCAGATCCTCGATGGCGAGCCGCGCATCGACGGCCGCGACACCCGCACCGTGCGTCCGATCGAGATCCGCACCAGCGTCCTGCCGCGTACCCACGGCTCGGCCCTGTTCACCCGCGGCGAAACCCAGGCGCTGGTCATCGCCACGCTGGGCACCGGCCGCGACAGCCAGAAGATCGACGCGCTGATGGGCGAGTACACCGACGACTTCATGATGCACTACAACATGCCGCCGTTCGCCACTGGTGAAACCGGCCGCGTGGGCACGCCGAAGCGCCGCGAAATCGGCCACGGCCGCCTGGCCAAGCGCGCGCTGGTCGCCGCGCTGCCCAACCCGGAAGATTTCAGCTACTCGGTGCGCCTGGTCTCGGAAATCACCGAGTCGAACGGTTCGTCGTCGATGGCTTCCGTCTGCGGCGGCTGCCTGGCGCTGATGGACGCCGGCGTGCCGATGAAGGCGCACGTGGCCGGCATCGCCATGGGCCTGATCAAGGAAGGCGGCAAGTTCGCGGTCCTGACCGACATCCTGGGCGATGAAGACCACCTGGGCGACATGGACTTCAAGGTCGCTGGCACCACCGCCGGCATCACCGCGCTGCAGATGGACATCAAGATCCAGGGCATCACCAAGGAAATCATGCAGGTGGCGCTGGCGCAAGCCAAGGAAGCGCGCCAGCACATCCTGGGCGAAATGCAGAAGGCCGTGCCGACCGTGAAGACCGAGCTGTCGGACTTCGCACCGCGCCTGATCACCATCCGCATCAACCCGGAAAAGATCCGTGACGTGATCGGCAAGGGCGGCGCCGTGATCCGTGCGCTGACCGAAGAAACCGGCACCCAGATCGACATCACCGACGAAGGTATCGTGACCATCGCATCGGTCGACGCCGCCGCCGGCCAGGAAGCCAAGCGCCGCATCGAAGAGCTGACCGCGTCGGTCGAAGTGGGCAAGACCTACGACGGCACCGTCCTGAAACTGCTGGACTTCGGCGCCATCGTGCAAGTCATGCCGGGCAAGGACGGCCTGCTGCACATCTCGCAAATCGCCAACGAGCGCGTGAACGCCGTGTCGGACTACCTGAAGGAAGGCCAGCAAGTGCGCGTGAAAGTGCTGGAGACCGACGAGCGCGGTCGCCTGAAGCTGTCGATGAAGGCGGCGGATCCGGTGGAAGCGGCTGCGCAGTAATCATCTAGCTACATCCCTCGCGCGCGTATGAGCGCGCGCGAGACCAAGAAAAACCGCCAGTGCGTGAGCCTGGCGGTTTTTTGTTGAATACGAAATCGGCCCAAAGGCAGACGTTGGAGTCACGTTGGTGAAAGCAGCGCATTGTCCTGCCCTGTCACGCGTAGAATACGGCCTCGATCCAGCAAATCAAAGGCAAGCAATGAAAAAAACGGACTTGGCAAAAAGCGACGCGAAGAAACTGATGAATCAAATGGGTGCGAAAAACTCGACCTTCGGTGCAGCAGCGTCGGCGGCCTTGCCCGATCGTCGCGAGCAGCGCGAACGTGAGCGCGCGCTCGGGCTGGTGCCGTTTGCAGTCAAGCTCAACGGCGACCTGGTCAAGCAGTTGCAAACCTTGAGTAAAGAGCGCGGCCTTGAGTTGAATGAACTCGTTACCGAGTTGCTGCAAAAAGGCCTGTCCGCATAAATGAGGTAGCACATCGACCGACGTACTCCACGGCAATCCAATTCGCGCAGCTAAGCGAAGCTGTCGATGCAGGCAGCGGATCCGGTCGACCTCGTAAAGTCATTGTTGTGCGATCCTCACGCGCGCGAGCGCGTGCGAGGCCGAAAAAAAACCGCCAGTGCGTGAGCCTGGCGGTTTTTCTATTGCTTGACGTCGAGCGTCAGGGCAGAAGGGCGGCTGCGCGGGCCGCCCCTGAGTTGGACCTTAGTTGCGACGCACGGCGATCGAAGCCGCCGCCCCATCATCATCCAGCGTGAAGCGCAGCGTACCCGCCTTCGCATCCACCTGGTTCGCGACCGCACGCTCGCCGGCGCCGCCACGAACCGAGCCCTTGCCCTGCCAGCCGTGCACCGTCACCACCACCTGCTTCCACCACGGCTTGAAGCTGCCTTCGCGCTTGCCGAAGTCGAGCGTCACGCCGTCCACGGTGATACTGCAGCGCACCGTCTGGCGCAGGAATTCGCCGCGCTGGTAGCCCATCGAATGGCCGTCGTCCAGGTAGATGTCGCCGCTGCAGTCCGGGCCCGGGTAGACGTCCAGCTGGAGCGGGCCGCGCGGCGTTTCCGCGGTCGACTGCACCACTGCCTGGCGCGGCAGGATGGTGCCGGCGCGCACGTACACCGGCAGGTGCTCCAGGCGCGGCGTCTCCTCGACCACGTCCTCGCGCGCGTGCGCGACGCCGGTCGCGTCCGTCGCCGACTGGATCGCGCCGGCGGTCTGCTGCTGCGCCTGGCCGGCCGGCAGGCCGGTCCAGTAGTCGAACCAGCCGCCCGCCGGCAGGCAGGTTTTATACGATTGCGGCGAGTCCGGGCTCGGCGGCGGCGAGACCAGCAGCGCGCGGCCCAGCGTGAAGGTCCACGACTCGTCGCAAGAGGAGGCGATCGCCGCCGGGTAGTCGTAGAACACCGGACGCAGGATCGGGTCGCCGGTGCGTGCGTTCTGCTCGGCCAGCGCATACAGGTAAGGCATCAGCTTGTAGCGCTCTTCGACGAAGCGGCGCCGGATCGCCATGTGCTGCGGACCGTCGACCCAAGGCTCGACGCGCGGCGTGCCCTTGGCGCTGTGGTCGCGGAACACGGGATAAAAGGCGCCGATCTCGAACCAGCGCGTCAGCAGCTCGGGGCTGGGGCCGCCCGCGAAACCGCTGACGTCGGCCGCGCTGTACGAAAAGCCGGACAGGCCCAGGTTGATGATCTGCTGGATCGACAGCTTCAGGTGGTCCCAGGTGGCGCGGTTGTCGCCGGTCCAGGTGACGGCGTAGCGCTGGCCGCCCGCATAGCTGGCGCGCGTCATCACGAACGCGCGCTCGTTCGGCGCGAGCTTACGTAGGCCGTCGTAGGTGGCGCGCGTGTTCTGCATGCCGTAGACGTTGTGGATCTCGGCATGGTCCGTGGTACGCGGCGCGAAATCGTCGGAGGCGATGCGGTGCCGGGTCGACAGCGGCATGGTCTTGCTCGGCGTGTTGAAGATGGCCGGCTCGTTCATGTCGTTCCACACGCCGGCGATGCCCCATTTGACCTGCTCGGCGAACAGCGTGCCGTACCAGTCGCGCGTGGCGGCCTGGGTGAAGTCGGGGAACACCGAGTCGCCCGGCCATACCGGCGCGACGTAAGTCGAGCCGTCGGCGTTCTTGACGAAATGGTCGCCCTTGACGCCGCTGTCGTAGGGCGCATAGCCCTGGTTCGGCGCGGCCGCGGCGTGCAGGTCGGTGATCGTGATCAGCTTGATGCCCTGCTTGCCCAGGTCGCGCACCAGGCCCGGCATGTCGGGGAAGGTCTTCGGGTTCGAGGTGAACGGGCGGTTGCGGTCTTGCCAGTCGATGTCCAGCCACATGACGTCGGTCGGCACTTTTTCCGCGCGCAGTTTCGCGGCCACCTGGCGCGTTTCGTCGGCCGTCATGTAGCTGTAGCGCGACTGCTGGTAGCCCAGCGCCCAGCGCGGCGCCAGTGGGGCCTTGCCGGTCAGGTCGGTGTAGCGCCGCACCACCTCGGCGGTGGACGGGCCGTGGATCAGGTAGTAGTCGATCGGGCCGTCGGGCGCGCCGAAGGCCAGCACGCCATCGTCACGGTGGCCGAAGTCGAACCAGCTGCGGCGCGTGTTGTCGAGGAAGATGCCGTAGCTGCCGCCGTCGCCGCCGACGCCGATGAAGAACGGGATCGATTTATAGATCGGGTCGTCGCTCGAGGTGAAGCCGAAGGCGTCGGTGTTCCAGTCGACGAAGGTCTTGCCGCGCCGGTCCATGCCGCCGGTCTTGTCGCCCAGGCCAAAGTAATGCTCCGACTGTGGCATGCGTTTCTTGAGCGTGAAGGCGTGGCCGTCGAGGCTGACCGGGGCGGCGTCGGCCGAGATGATCTTGCCGGCCAGGTCGCTGACCACCAGGCGTCCATCCTGCAGCTCGACACGCAGTGCGCGGGTCGCGAAGCCATGCGCCGTGGGCGTGACCTGCGCCCGCTGCGCGCGCACGCCGTGCGGCACGGCCCAGCTGGCGTCCTCGGGAAACGCACCGCCCGGGGCAAGCGTCACGCGCAGCACGTCGTCGGTGAGCGCGACCACGCGCACTGTGACGGGACCCTGGCGCACTTCGAAACCGGATGCGGTTGCGATAGGGGTGGAAGAGGCGGCTTGCTGGGCGTGCGCGCCGGGCGCGAACAGCGTAGCAATAGCCAGCGCGAGCGCGGCGATGCGGGGCGAGTGGGTAGGGCGTGGCATGGGTCTCCTGGGCGGCACAGCGGCCGCTTTTCATTGGTGTTGCTAAAAGTAACATTCTGGCACCAGCGCCGATGTAACTCAACTACATTTTCGTTTTACGACAATGCGATGCACTTCTGCCAGCACTGGTGCCATCGAGTGAGCGCGGGCTGTATCGAACGATTCGACTGGAGCGAAACGAAACAGTGAGTGAAGAAAGAAAAATCGCCGCTACGTAATCCAACATGACTTTAGTTGAAACTTTGAGTGTGTAAAAGCAACATTGCAACGCAAATGTCACGCCACACCTTGTGGTAAAAATGAGCAAAATGCGACAATTGTCACAATTTCTCGTACGATGAGCGGCCGAATTTGGGCAATCGTAGTGACGTTCTGCACTGCGCTAGCATGTGCAAAATTTCATGTTCCAATGCATGCAAACGTGTCGTGTAACACGGGCAATGAATGATATAGTTGGTTATTTGTTCGACTGTATGTATTCACAATGCACGGACAGCCTCTGACCCACACTAAGGAAAACCACAGATGACCACACAGGACTACTCGGCCCGTATCAGCCAGCTCATCCAGGACAACGAAGCCGCGATCGGCGCGGAATGGATGGCCCAGCTGGAGGCGTTGACGGTCCGCACCAACGTGGTGTCCAAGGATCAGCTGCTCCGCCATTGCCAGCAGTTCCTGACCGTGTTCGCCGGCGCGACCCGCAGCGGCGAGCTGCAGAATGTCGAGCACCGCTCCTGGGACGAAGTGCGCGACCTGCTGGACGACATCTCGACCACGCGCGCCAAGTCGGGCTCGACCCCGAGCGAAACCGCGACTTTCATCTTTTCGTTGAAGCAGCCGTTGTTCGCGCAGCTGCGCTCCGCGTTCGCCGACGACGCCGAGGGCCTGGCCGACGCGTCCTGGATCGTCAGCACGCTGCTCGACAAGCTGGGCCTGTACACCATCGAAGTGTTCCAGCGCGCGCGCGACCAGGTGATCGTGCGCCAGCAGCAGGAACTGCTCGAACTGTCGACGCCGGTCGTCAAGCTGTGGGACGGCATCCTGGCGCTGCCGCTGATCGGCACGCTCGATTCCGCGCGCACCCAGGTGGTGATGGAAAACGTGCTGCAGAAGATCGTCGATACCGGCGCCTCGATCGCCATCATCGACATCACCGGCGTGCCGACCGTCGACACCCTGGTCGCCCAGCACCTGATGAAGACCATCGCCGCCGCGCGCCTGATGGGCGCCGACTGCATCATCAGCGGCATCCGTCCGCAGATCGCACAGACCATCGTGCACCTGGGCGTGAACCTGGAAGACGTGACCACTAAGGCGACGCTGGCCGACGCCTTCGTGCTGGCGCTCGCCCGCACCGGCGCCTCGGTCATCAGCAAGGATTGAGCGCAAGATGGAACGCATCCCGATTCTACGCATGGGCAACCTGCTGCTGGTAACGATTCAGGTCGACATGCACGACCGCCTGGCGATGACGCTGCAGGACGACCTCACCGAACGCATCGTGCGCGATAACGCGCGCGGCGTCCTGATCGACATCTCGGCGCTGGACCTGGTCGATTCCTTCATCGGACGCATGATCAGCAATACCGCCGCGATGGCGCGCGTGCTGGATGCCCAGACCGTGGTGGTCGGCATGCAGCCGGCCGTCGCCATCACGCTCGTCGAGCTGGGCCTGACCCTGCACGGCGTGAGGACCGCATTGAACGTCGAGAAGGGCATGGCCCTGTTAGGAAAGACGAAGCTTTGATGAGCGCAGCTCTCAACACCGAACAGCCGTTCTACGCCGATCTGCTCGAGCAGCGTCGGCAGCAGCGCACCGCACGCCAGACGCTGCCGGTGCGTACGGACGAGGACGTGGTGGCGGTACGCCGCCTCGTGCGCGAGCGCGCGGTCGCGATCGCGCTGTCGCTGGTCGACCAGACCAAGCTGGTGACGGCGGCAAGCGAATTGGCGCGCAACACCATCAAGTACGGCGGCGGCGGCGACGTTTATCTGGACGCGCTCGACGACGGCCTGCGCAAGGGCGTGGGCATGGTGTTCGTCGACAGCGGCCCCGGCATCCCTGACCTCGAGCTGGCGCTACGCGACGGCTATACCACCGGCGGCGGTCTTGGCCTGGGCCTGAGCGGCTCCAAGCGCCTGGCCGACGAATTCGAGATCGCCACCCGAGTCGGAGAGGGGACCGCGGTCTCGATCGTCAAATGGAAACGCTGATCACTTCGCTGGCGCCGCAGTTCACCTTCCCGGTCAAGCATGCGAGCGACGTCGCGACCGCGCGTCGCGCCGGCCAGAAGCTGGCCAACGAACTCGGGTTCACCGAAGTCCAGGCCGGCCGGCTGGCGATCGTCATCACCGAGGCCGGCACCAATATCCTCAAGCACGCCGACGAGGGCACGCTGTACGTGATGCAGGCCCAGTGCGGCGCGCAGTCCGGCACGAGCGTCTCCGGCATCGACGTGCTGGCGGTAGATGCCGGTCCCGGCATCGCGGACCTGGCGACCAGCCTGCAGGACGGCGTCTCGACCGCCGGCACGGCCGGCACCGGCCTGGGCGCGCTGCGCCGCCAGTCCGACGAATTCGACGTGTGGTCGCTGCGCGGTCGCGGCGCCGCCTTCTTCATGCGTTTGTGGAGCGGCCCCACCCCACCCGAACCGTGCGGCGTCGACATCGGCGCGCTGTGCGTGCCGCTCGCCGGCGAAGAGGCCTCCGGCGACGGCTGGGCGGTCAGCTGCGGCCCGGCCGGGGCGACGCTGCTCGCGGTCGACGGTCTGGGCCACGGCCCGGAGGCCGCCAAGGCCGCCTTTGCTGCAATCGCCTCGCTCGAGCGCTTTCCTGGGGCCGAGCCGGCGGAACTGATGCAGCGCGCCCACGAAGCCATGCGCACCACGCGCGGGGCGGCGCTGTCGCTGGCGCGTGTGAATTACGCCAATGACGAACTGCGCTTCGCCGGGATCGGCAACGTGGCCGGGCTGGTCGTCTACCACGGTACCCGTAAGGCGCTCGTGTCGCACAACGGCATCGTCGGCGCCAACATGCGCAAGGTGCAGGAGTTCGCGGTCGATTGTCCGCCGGGCGCGCTGTGCATCATGCATTCGGACGGACTGCAGACGCAGTGGGACCTGGGCGACTACCCGGGCCTGCTGGCACGTGCGCCCGCCATCGTCGCCGGCATCCTGATGCGCGACTTCATCCGCCGCCGCGACGACGCCATGGTGCTGGTCGCACGCGGGAAGGGAGAATCCCGATGAGTCCGCAGCGTTTGCTGAACATCAGCCTGGACAGCGAGCAGGACGTGGTGCTGGTGCGCCAGCGCGCGCGCCAGATCTCGCAGCTGCTCGGGTTTTCGCAGCAGGACCAGGTGCGCATCGCTACCGCCGTCTCGGAAGTGGCGCGCGCGGCGTGCCAGCTCGGCTTCGGCGCCCGCGCGGCGTTCTGCATCTGCACGGCCAGCGGACGCCAGCTGCTCGAGGTGGCGATCGGCGCGCGCCCGGATGCGCGCGGCGCGCTGCCCGAGGACGCCGTGGTGACCGCCTACCGCCTGATGGACGATTGTGAAGTGGAGCAAGGCAGCGAGCCGGGCGCTGGGGCGGAGCAGGGCGCGGTGCTGGTCACCATGCGCAAATGGCTGCCGTCGCAATCCTGGGTCGGGCCGGCGCGCCTGGCCGAGCTGTCCAACCAGCTGGCCAAGGACAGCCCGGCGGCCAACACTTACCTCGAAGTGCACCAGCAGAATCGCGAGCTGGCCTCGGCGCTGGCCGAGCTGCGCGAGCGCCAGGACGACCTGGTGGCGCTGACGCGCGAACTCGAAGACACCAACCGCGGCATCGTCGCGCTGTACGCCGAGATCGAGGACAAGGCCGAGCGCCTGCGTAAAGCCGACGAGATGAAGTCGCGCTTCCTGTCCAACACCAGCCACGAGCTGAGGACGCCGCTGTCGTCGATCCGCGCGCTGGCCAAGCTGTTGCTGGACCGCATGGACGGCGACCTCACCCATGAACAGGAGCGCCAGGTGCGCTTCATCGACGCGGCCGCCACTGACCTGTCCGAGCTGGTCAACGACCTGCTCGACCTGGCCAAGATCGAGGCCGGCAAGGTCGACGTGCTGCTCGGGCCGGTGGTGATCGAGAACTTGTTTCGCGCGCTCAAGGGCATGCTGCGTCCGCTGGTCGACGATGCCCGCGTCGAGCTGGTGTTCGATGCCGGCGGCATCGAGACGCCGTTCGAGTCGGACGAGGGTAAGATTTCGCAAGTGCTGCGCAACTTCATCTCCAACGCGCTCAAGTTCACCGAGCAGGGTTCGGTCACGGTTTCGGCCGCACAGGACAGCGAGTCCATCTCCTTTTCGGTGGCCGACACCGGGATCGGCATCAGCCCGGACAACCTGCAGCTGATCTTCGAGGAGTTCAGCCAGATCGAACATCCGCTGCAACGCCGCAGCAAGGGTACGGGCCTGGGGCTGCCGCTGTGCCGCAAGCTGGCCGAGCTGCTCGGCGGGCGCATCGAAGTGAGCAGCCTCTCGGGTGCGGGGTCGACCTTTTCGCTGGTCCTGCCGCGCAGTTTCATGCCGCCCGCCGCGGCGCAGCCTTAACCGCATTTGATAAAACGACATGGCTTCCTCCACCCTGATCCTGAACGTCGACGACAATGACGGCGCCCGCTACGCCAAGACGCGCATTTTGCAGAGCGCGGGTTTCCAGGTGGCCGAGGCGACCAACGGCACCGATGCACTCGCCACCGTCAAGCGCGGCGGCGTGGCGCTGGTGCTGCTCGACGTCAAGCTGCCCGACATCAACGGCATCGAAGTGTGCCGGCGCATCAAGGCGGACCCGGACAGCGCTCTGGTGCTGGTGCTGCAGACCTCGGCCGCGCTGACCGGGCGCGCCGACAAGATCCGCGGCCTGGAAGGCGGCGCCGACAACTACCTGGCGGCGCCGATCGAGGCCGACGAGCTGATCGCCAACGTCAACGCGCTGCTGCGCATGCGCCAGACCCAGAATGCGCTGCGCGACAGCGACGAGCGCTTTCGCCAGCTGACCGACAACATCGAGGACGTGTTCTGGATGTTCTCGGTGCCGGCGCGCGCGCTCGAGTACGTGAGCCCGGCCTACGCCGCGATCTGGGGCCGCGATCCGCAATCGCTGGAACGCGCGCCGGGCAGCTGGCTGGACGCGGTGCACATGGACGACCGCGCCCACATGGCGCGTCTGTGGGACGCGCTGCCGAGCGAGCCGCACTACGAGGCCGAATTCCGCATCAACCTGCCCGAGGGCGGCCAGCGCTGGGTGCGCGACCGCCTGTTCCCGGTGCGCGACGCGAAAAGCGAGGTGTACCGGGTGGCGCGCGTCACCAGCGACATCACGCGGCGCAAGGAGATGGAAGCGCTGCTGCGCGCGGCCGACGTCAACAAGAACGAATTCCTGGCCACGCTGGCGCACGAGCTGCGCAATCCGCTCTCGCCGATCCGCAACGCGGCCGCGCTGCTGGGCGCCGCGGGCGAGGACGCGGGCGAGCGCCAGGCGCGCGCGCGCGAGGTGATCACGCGCCAGGTCGATCACCTGGCGCACCTGGTCGACGACCTGCTCGACGTGGCGCGCATCTCGGAAGGCAAGATCGTGCTGCGCCAAGAGGAAGTCGACATGAAGGGCGTGATCGCCCAGGCGGTCGAGACCGCGGCCCCGCTGATCGCGGCGCGCGAGCACCGCCTGGAAGTGGTCGAACCCGAGCAGCAGATCTGGGTGATGGGCGACCCGGTGCGCCTGGCGCAATCGATGGGCAACCTGCTGCACAACGCCGCCAAGTTCACGCCCAAGGGCGGGCATATCCGCGTCGAAGTCCAGCTCGACGGCGCCCAGGTGCGCATCGCGGTGCAGGACGACGGTATCGGCATCACCGATGACAACCTGTCGCGCATCTTCGGCATGTTCGCCCAGGCCGCGGTGCCGCCCGACCGCGCGCCGGAAGGCCTCGGCATCGGCCTGTCGCTGGTCTCGCGCCTGCTCGAGATGCACGGCGGACGCTTGGCCGCCGCCAGCCCCGGCATCGGCCTGGGTTCCACATTCACCGTCGAACTGCCGGTGTTGCGCACCTCGGCGCAGCAGCAGCCGGCGCCGCAGCCTTCGCAGGAGGCCGCCGCGGCGCCCGAGCGCGGCGGACGGCGCGTGCTGCTGGTAGACGACAACCTCGACGCGATGGAGATGATGGCCTTCCTGCTGGCCGAGATGGGCTACGAGGCCTACACCACGGCCGACGCCAGCCACCTGGTCGACATGGCGCTCGAGCGCCGGCCGGAGGTGATCGTCCTCGACATCGGCCTGCCGGGCGTGGACGGCTACGAACTGGCACGCATGCTCAAGCGGCATCCGCAGCTGAACGCGATCCGCCTGGTCGCGCACACCGGCTACGGCTCGCCGGAAGACCGCCGCAAGGCGCGCGAGGCGGGTTTCGACGCCCACCTGGTCAAGCCGGCCGAACTCGGCGCCCTGGAAGACGCGCTGCGCGGCTGAGCGCGCTCAGGTCCTGTCGTGTGCGGTTCTGTGCCGCTGTGCGTGCAGCAGCGCACGTACAGCGCTGCCGCAACGGACTAATCTGGTCACATCGTCAACCACGATTGGAGACCATCATGCCCCGCGGAGCCAGCCCGAAGCGCGAAGCCGAGTACAAGAAACTCGAGACCGAATTCAAGCAAGAACACCGCTATCCCGGCCGCGAGGAAGAAGTCGCCTCGCGCATCGTCAACAAGCAGCGCGCCGAAAAGGGCGAGGCCAAGCAGTCCTCGAGCGGCGGCTCGAAGCAGTCGGCCAAGAAGTAATCGGATCGAGTCGGCGATCGAATAAGCGATCCGCTCAGCCGCGGGCCGCGCTCTCGGCGCCGGCCAGGCCAAGCGCCTCGGCCGAGGCCAGGCCGCCAGACAGCGCCAGGCGCATCGCGTCGCTGTAGACCGGCGAATGGGCCGGACGTGGACGACGGCGGCGCTCGACCACGACCGTGCCCTTGGCGCGCGAACCGATCATCAGATTGAACAGCGTCGGCATCGTCTTCATGGCGACCCGGTACGCTGCCACCAGCACGACCGCGCTTACGGCCGTGGCCAGCAGCGAGAACAGCAGCGGCGGGATCGGTAACGGCGACTTCTCAGCCGCCATCTTCACGACGTGCAAGAAGGGACCGTGGGCCAGGAATACGAAGAAACTGTACTTGCTGTTCCTGGCGGCCCAATTGCCCAGCGCCGAGCCGACCAGGTGCGACGAGGCGATCCAGACCAGGACCGGCGAGATCAGGTAGATTGCCATGTTGTCGACGCGCAGGAACACGGCGGCCGAGCATGCGCCGACCAGCACCACGATCGCCGGCGTCGCAAAGCGATCGAAACGGGTCACGTCCCACTTGCCGACCGCTGCCCAGCCGCCCAGGTAGAACATCACCGCCATCGTGTCGCGATTGACCAGGTGGCCGTCGAGGTCGTTCAGGAATACCGCGCACACCAGCGCGAAGCCGAGCGCCGGCGCGCGGCGCAGTAAAAAGCCGAAGACCGGTGCCAGCAGCACCAGCACGAACAGGTCGCGCAGGAAATGCAATGCACCGTTGAATGGGAAATTGTCGTATGCAATCAGCGCATTGATGAATTCCGCGTGGCTTTTATGGGTCGCTTCGCGAAACATGCTCCACCCCGTCACGTATTCCAGCGCGTATTGCGCAGCGAAATACAGCACGTTAAAGAAGAAGAAGGGCACCACCAGCGTCATGCTTTTCTTCTTGTAGAGCTTTGCCGGGGCCAGGTGCAGCCCGGAGCTGAACAGCAGGAAAGCCGAGATCATGGTCAGCGTCGGGACCGCGAAACGTCCGAGGCGGTCCTGGAAGATGCAGGCGATTACTGTCCAGAAATCGGATAAGTCGACCGTCGCGATGTTCGGTTCCTTGGCCGTGTGCAGAAACACGACCGTCAGGATCAACAAGGTACGCAGCATGGAAATGCGGCCGGCAATCGCAATATCGATTTTCACAGTATGGTCCCGAAGAGAAGAAAGCGGCTTGGAGCGTGGTCCTGGCGCCGCAACGGCGGGCCTCGTGCTCTAGCTCATCCATACTAACATTGCAATTTTGCAAAAGTCAAATAGGCAACATTTGATAATTAAAAGTATTTACTTATCAAAAACTTCTTTCAGGGAAATTTAAATTTGTTTGTAGAAATAGAAATCCTCGACGATTTCTTGAGTATCGGGAGTTCCAGCAAATCGGGACAACAAACCAATCCGACCCACCTGAGTCATCATCAATATTGTTAAATATTTAATCGTAAATACCGTAGCGCAAGGAACAAAAAAAATCCCGGGGTTGGCGCCCGGGACTGTGGCCAGAAAGCCGCGCCGCGCAGGCGCCGTATTTACTTGTCGGTGACGGTGAACGCGCCGAACGGCTTCAATTGCTCGCCCACGGCTTTCGGATCGCCGACCACGACGATGGTCTGGCTCTCCGGCGCGAAGTATTTCTTGGCCACCATGCGCACTTGTTCGGGCGTGACTTTCTCGATCAGCGGCACGTACTGACCGAGGAATTCGGCCGGTAGCCCGACCAGCCAGTTGCTCGCCAGCGTGCCCGCCACCGCACCCTGCATCTGGTTGCGCAGCAGGTAGCTGCCGGCGACGTAGCGCTTGTGCATGCGCATCTCGTCCTGGTCCACCAGCTCGGTGTCGAGGCGCTTGTACTCGGCCAGGTAATCGGCCAGCGCGGCGCCGGTCACTTCGTTGCGCACGTCGGCGCCGCCGGCCACGTTGCCGCCTTCGCGCAGCAGCGCCGCGCCAGCCGATGCGCCATAGGTATAGCCCTTTTCCTCGCGCAGCTTGAGGTTGACGCGGCTAGAGAAGCCGCCGCCGAGGATGGTGCCGGCCAGGCGCAGCGGAATCTGGTCGCTGGCGGTGGCGGCGATGCCGGGGCCGCCGACGCGGATGGTCGACTGCACGCTGCCGGCGCGCTCGAGCAGCAGGCGCACCGGCTTCGCACTGGCCGCGACTTTCGGCGCTTCGCTGGAGGCCGGCCCGCCGGCTTTCCACGCGCCGAAGGCTTGCTGGGCCAGGCGCAGCGCCTCGGCTTCGCTGATGCGGCCGGTAATCACCAGCAACGCGCGCTCGGGACGGAAGCGGCGCGCATGCTCGCTGCGCAGCAGCTCTTCGCCGGTCGAGCCGATCGATTCCGCGCTCGGCGCGGTGCGGCCATAAGGGTGATCGCCATACAGCGCGCGGTCCATCGCACGGTCGGCGCGAAAGCGCGGACGCGTCTCCAGTACGCGCAGGCTCTGCAGCGCATTCGCCTTGGCCAGCGCCACTTCCTTGGCCGGGAAGGCTGGCGTGAGCGCGACTTCGGCCAGCAGGTTCAGCATCGGGCCGGCCTGCGAGGCCAGCGCATTGGCCGACACCATCATGCCGTCCGAGCTCGGGCGTGCACCCACCGCGCCGCCCATGCCCTGGGCCGCTTCGGCGATCGCACGCGAATCGCGCTTGGCGCTGCCCTCGGTCAGCAGGCCGGCCAGCAGGTTGGCGAAACCCGGGTGGGCGGCGTCGTCGGCGGCCAGGCCGGCGTCGCGCACGGCCAGCACCATGTCCACGCGCGGCACGCCGGTGCGCGGCAGCACCCACACTTCTAGGCCGTTGGCCAGTGTCTTCTTGGCGATCTGCGGCACCGGCAGCGGCTTGTCCTTGGCGTAATCGGGCATGCCGGCCGGGTTGGCTTGCGCCGGCGTCTCGGCGGCAAAGGCGCCATGCGCGCACAGCGCGGCGATGGCCATCGTCAGCATCAGTTTGTTCATCGATGCGCTCCTCATTTCTTGTCGGCGGCCGGGGCGGCCGGGGCGGCCGGCTTGGTGGCCGGCTTACGGTCGATCACGGTACGGTTGGCGGCGGTCAGGTAGGTCGCGGCGACGCGCTGGATGTCGGCCGACGTCACGCCCTCGATCCAGAGCGGCACCTGGTTGACCACCTTGGCGTCGCCCCAGATGGTGGCAAGCTTGGCCATGGTGTCGGCGCGGCGGAGGATGTTTTCCAGGCCGTTGTTCCAGTCGGCCAGCATGCTGGTCTTGACGCGCTTCAGGGTCGCGGCGTCGACGCCGTTCCTGGCTACCTGCGCGATCTGCTCGTCCATCGCGGCGAGCAGGGCGTCGGCGTTGCCGTTCGGCTTGTACAGCGTAAAAATCGTGAACAAAGTCGGGCCGCCGTAGTCGAACGGACCGGCCAGGCCGAAGCTTTCGTTGACGTTCAGCGCGATCTCGCGGCCCTTGACCAGGTTCTGGTAGAACAGCGAGGCGTCGCTGCCGGCCAGCAGTTCGCCCAGCACCGCCATCGGCGCCTGGTCGCGGCTGCCGCGCGCGGGCGCTTTCCAGCCCACGGCCAGGGCCGGCACCTGGGCCAGTGCGTCGCTCTGCTCGAGCCGTTTTTCCCGGGTGTTCAAGCCTTCGTCGAAGTCGCTTGGCTTCGGCGTCGGACGGCTTGCGATGGCGCCGAAGTATTTTTGCGCGAGCGCGAAGCCCTGCTCCGGGGAAACGTCGCCGGCGATCGCCAGCACGGCGTTGTTCGGGCCGTAGTAATCGCGGTGGAAAGCGCGCACGTCCTCCAGGCTGGCGTGCTCGAGGTCTTCGAAGCTGCCGTAGCCGTCGTGGTTGTTCTCCCACTTCTGAAATGCATTCTGAGGCAGGTCAAAGATCTGGAAACCGCCGTAGGGCTGGTTTTTGACGTTGACGCGGATCTCTTCCTTGACCACGTCCTGCTGGTTTTTCAGCGAGGCCGGGTTGAAGTCCAGCGTCTTCATGCGGTCCGCTTCCAGCCACAGGATCGGCTCCAGGCTCGACACCGGCGCGATCTCGATGTAGTTGGTGAAGTCGGGTCGGGTCGAGCCGTTGTTGTTGCCGCCGCCACCGGTGATGATGCGGTCGAAGGTGCCCTTGGGCGCGTTCGGCGTGCCCTGGAACATCAGGTGCTCGAACAAGTGGGCGAAGCCGGTGCGGTTGCGCGGTTCGAGGCGCATGCCGACGTGGTACACGACCGAGACGCCGACCGTGGGCGAACTGTGGTCTTCGGAAACGACGACCGTCAGGCCGTTGTCTAGCTTCTTGACGTGAACCGGCAGCGTCCACTGGTCGATGTCGGCGGCGAGGGCCGAGAAGCTCAGGGACAGGCCGGCCAGCAGGGCAGGCAGGTGACGCAGGCGCATGGATGACCTTTATGGTATGCAGGAATGTTAATATTAACTGATTGCAATATAAGAACAGATTCGATTTCTGATTTGGCAACGCGATGCCTGCATGCCAGCCCCCGGATCGCGTCGCTCGGCCGGCGTTTTATGCAGTTCGTCGCAATCCGCTGGGGCGCTGCGGCCGAGGGTCTTAATCTGTCGACATGGCTAAAGTAGAAACAACACATCGGGAGAAGCGGATGAACAAGACCCTATCGATCGGCCTGGCGTGCATTGCGCTGGGCGCCTGGTCCGGCGCCGCGCAGGCGATCGCCGCGGACGACGAGGCGCGCCCGGTCGACGCCAGCGTCACGCGCGTGCGCGTGGACGGCGCGGTCGACTTGCGCATCCGCCAGGGCAGGGCAGCGGCGCTGACCCTCAGCGGCGATCGGCGTGTCCTGGGCGAACGTACCGTCACCGAGCAGCGCGGCGACACGCTCAACATTTCGTCCGGCGCACACGGGCATCTGCGCACGGGCTCGCTGCGCATCGAACTGACCCTGCCGGCACTGCGCGAAGTGGTGTCGGAAAGTGTGGGTACGACCGAGATCGCCGGCTTTTCCGGCGAGGCGATCGACCTGACCCTGGACGGCGCTGGCTCGATGCGCGTCGACGCCAGCTACCGCATGGTCACGGTCAACATGGGCGGCGTCGGCAGCATGCAGCTGCAAGGCATGGACGCCGACGGCATCAAGCTCAACCTGCAGGGCGCCGGTCTGATCTCGCTCAGCGGCCGCGCCCACTGGCTGAAGGCCGACCTGGGCGGCCTGGGCAGTCTCGATGCGCAGCGCTGCGCCGTGGACAACGTCAACATCGACCTGTCCGGCCTGGGCAACGCGCAGGTGACGGCGCGCCAGAACGCGAGCCTGAATTTGTCCGGCATGGGTTCGGTGACCGTGTATGGCAAGCCGCTCAACCGCAAGGTCGCGGTCGATGGCCTGGGCAAGGTCAGCTGGAAGTAACCGGGGACGCAAGCGTACGACGACGATGAAAAAACTGACGATTGCGATCCTGCTCGCGCTCGCCGTGCACGGCAGCGCGCAGGCTGGCTTCACCGAAGGCGCGAACGCCTACAACGCGCGCAATTACGCGCTCGCGCTGAAGGAAATCACGCCGCTGGCGCGCACCGGCAATGCCGATGCCGAGCACCTGCTCGGCCTGATGTACTACATGGGCCGCGGCGTGCCGCGCGACTACAAGCAAGCCTTCGCCTGGCACTACAAGGCGGCCCAGCAGGGCAAGGCCGATGCGCAGTACGTGGTCGGCGCCATGTACTACACCGGCAACGCCGTGCCCCAGGACGAGAAGCTGGCGGTGCAGTGGTTCCACAAGGCGGCCGAGCAGGGCCACCCTGACGCGCAGTATGCGCTCGGTCTGATGTACCGCAATCACGTGGCTGGCGTGCCGCAGGATGTGGTGATCGCCTACATGTTGTGGAACCTGGCCGCCGCCAACGGCCACAAGAACGCGGTGCAGCAGCGCGCGGCATTGACGCGCCAGATGAGCGAAGAGCAGATCGAGGAAGCCCAGGCGCTGTCACGCAACTGGAAGCCCGGCATGCCGCTGCCTTCACAGTCGCGCACCGGCGCGGCGATGCCCTGAGCATGGTTTTTGCAGCCGAAAGTTTTTGTTAAATCGCGGGAGCGAGCCGACACCTCATGAAGGCATAGTCCTACAAGTCAATGGCAGGAACATGCTGTTCAGGCCGTCAATTCATGACTACGATGAAGTCCTCAGCTGATGCAAATCGGCTGTTCTAACTAAACCAGAGGAGGCTATCATGGCATCGAATCAAGGCGGAAACAAAGGCAATAACCAGAGCGGCGACACCAGCAACCGCGGTTTCGCATCGATGGATCCGGAGAAGCAGCGCGAGATCGCGTCCGAAGGCGGCCGTGCCGCACACGCTTCGGGCAACGCGCACGAGTTCAACTCGGAAGAAGCACGTCGTGCCGGCTCGATGAGCCACAAGAACGACGGCAACAACCAGTCGCAGGGCGGCGGCAACCAGGGCGGCAATCAGGGCGGCAACCAAGGCAGCAGCGGCACCCGCGGCGGTTCGCCGGAGCAGCACGCCAAGGCCGGCTCGCAGAGCCACAAGAACGACAACAAGCGCTGATCGATCCGTCGATCGCCGTGGGCCGGGGCCCTCCGCAAGACGCGGCAGGCCAATGAGGTCCACAGCGCTGCTGTCGAGCGCCAGCCTCCCCGCTGGCGCTTTTTTTCGTCCCTGCTGCCCCTGCTTAATGCACCTGTGCCTGGGCGCGCACCTGCGCGGTCGACTTCAGATAGACCGGACCGAGCGAGCGGAACAGCTCCAGCGGCACCGCATTGCCCATGGCCTGGTAGCCCAGGTCGTTCGGGTGCAGGTGGTCGCCGCTGTCATAGGCCGGCAGGAAGCGGGCCGGATGGCTAGGATCGCGCGTGATGCGGTCGAAGTCGATGATGCCGTCGAACTCGTCGCCGGAGCGGATCCAGTTGTTGACGCCCTGGCGAATCACTTCCTTCTCGGCTGAATAATAGCCGGCGCCCTCGAACGGCGTCAGCGTGGCGCCGTAGACCGCGATGCCTTTAGCATGCGCGCGCGCGAGCAGCTGGCGGTAGCCGGCGATCAGGTCGTCCAGCGTGAGCGGGGCGGTGGCCGAGCTGTTGCCGATGTCGTTGATGCCCAGCATTACCGTCATGTAGCGCACACCGGCGGTGGCCAGCACGTCGCGGTCGAACCGTTCCAGCGCGCTGCGTCCGGCCAGCGAACCTTCGGGCGGATTGGTCAGCAGGCGGTTGCCGCTGATGCCGCGGTTGACCACGCCGATACGGCTGTTGATGCCGCCGACCGGATCGAGCGTGATCTGCAGGCGCCGCGCCAGCCAGTCCGGCCAGCGGTTGTTGGTGTCGGGCGTGCTGCGGGTGCCGTCGGTGATCGAGTCGCCCAGCGTGACGATGGCTGCGCCGCCGCTCGATGGGCCGCCGCTGACGTCGACTTCGGTCAGGAACGGCCACGACAGGATGGTTCGATCGGTCGGGAAGGTCGTGGCTCCGGTGAAGTCGCCGGCCAGCGAGACGTAATTGGTCTGGCTGGCGGTGCCGTGGATCGTGGTCGCGCCGACCGTGCCCGGCAGGTACAGGCTGATCGCCAGGTCGGACAGCGGCGCCACGTCGAGGTCGACCGGATCGGACAGCACCGGTGCGCCCGGCGGGACCGTGATCGAGGTATGGCCGCTGAAGGTCAGCGGACGGTCGGTGCCGGCCTGGATGGCGGCGCCGCTGCCGCGCACGGCGACGTGGGCGCCGCCGATGATCAAAGGCGTCGTACCGAGCTCGTTCGACAGGCGGATACGCACGCGCTTGCCGCCGATGCTGGTGTGCACGATCAGGCGCACCGTCTGGTTGGTGAAGACCTGGGTGTTGGCCGGCAGCGGCGGGCCGCCCGGACCGGCGCCCCAGGTGCCGATCCAGCGCTCGGTGCTCCAGCCCTGGGCATGCGCGACGGGCGGATGGAAGGTCATCGCGCTGGCCAGCGTCAGGCCGGCCAGGAAGAAGCCGCGGCGGGCGGCTCTGGCCTGGCGCGGGCTGAGCGGACGGGACGGCGTCGTCGACGCCCCCAATCCGGCGGTGAAACGGCGCCCGGCGTCCAGCAGGGCAGGAAGGCTCAACTTCATGTCTCGCTCCTTTTGCTCAGATTAATACTTGGATTCACTAAGGCTTAGATCAACTAAGGCGCCCCATGGCATGGCGCGGAAAGCGCGATGCGGTGTGCATGAGGCCGCAGTGCCAATCTAGGCAGACTGGAGCGTTAGAACAAGATAGGTTCGGACTGAATTGTTGAGCTGGGCTAACCCATTACGCATTCGGGCTGCTCTCTGGCATTAAGTTGCGCCCTGTTAGCGTTACCAGCAATTTCTGTTCGCCCTTGCGTTTGGTGACGATAGGGTGATGACGTACAATTGCAACAATTTTAACTAGCCCACCAACCTACTATGCGCGCTATCGAAATCACGCAGCCCGGAAAGCCCGAGGTGCTGCAACTCTGCGAACGTCCGATGCCGGTCCTGAAGGCCGGCGAAATCCTGATCCGTGTCCTGGCGGCCGGCGTCAACCGGCCCGACGTGTTCCAGCGCCTCGGCCAGTATCCGGTGCCGCCGGGCGCGTCTGACCTGCCGGGCCTGGAAGTGGCCGGCGAGATCGTGGACGGCGATCTGGCCGACAGCGGCTTCAAGAAAGGCGACCTGGTCTGCGCCCTGGTGCAGGGCGGCGGCTACGCCGAGTACTGCGCGGCCCCGCTCGAGCAATGCCTGCCGGTGCCGAAGGGCCTGAGCCCGGTCGAAGCGGCTTCGTTGCCGGAAACCTTCTTCACGGTGTGGAGCAACGTGTTCCAGCGCGCCGCTCTTGGCGACGGCGAAAGCCTGCTGGTGCAGGGCGGCAGCTCGGGCATCGGCGTGACGGCGATCCAGATCGCCAATGCCCTCGGCCACCGCGTGTTCGCCACCGCCGGCACGCCGGACAAGTGCCGCGCCTGCGAAGACCTGGGCGCCGAGCGCGCGATCAATTACAAGAGCGAGGATTTCGTCGCCGTCGTCAAGGAACTCACCGGCGGCAAAGGTGTCAATGTAGTGCTCGACATGGTCGGCGGGGACTACGTGCCGCGCGAGATCGATTGTCTGGCCGACGACGGCCGCATCGCAATCATCGCGCTGCTGGGCGGCGCCAAGGCCGAGATCGATCTCGGCCAGGTGCTGCGGCGCCGCCTGTCGATCAGCGGCTCGACGCTGCGCCCGCGCCCGGTGGCGTTCAAGGCGCGCATCGCACGCGAGCTGCGCGAGCAGGTGTGGCCGCTGGTCGAGGCCGGCAAGATCAAACCGGTGATCCACCAGGTATTCCCGCTGGATCAGGCGGCCGCCGCGCACACGCTGATGGAAAGCAGTGAGCACGTGGGCAAGATCGTGCTGACCGTGGCCGACGCGTGAGGGGAGGGGACGACATGAATGAACTGAAAAAAATGCCGACGGTCAAGCACTGTTTGACCGGTTTTTCAACGACCGCTACAATAGCGGGTTATTTGACCGTGAGGTTCTGATGCGCGCCAAACTCATCATAGGCAATTGGAAGATGAATGGCAGCCGAGCGGCCAATACCGAATTGTTGAACGGGATCGTTGCCGGGCTCGATGGCGCCAAAGCATCGTGCGCGGTGTGCGTGCCGGCGCCGTACCTGCAGCAATGCGAGGATGCGCTGAGCGGCACCGCGGTCGCCTGGGGCGCGCAGGACGTCTCGATGCACGAATGCGGTCCCTACACCGGCGAAGTGTGCGCGGCGATGCTGGCCGAGTTCGCTTGCCGCTATGTGATCGTCGGCCACTCCGAGCGCCGCGCCTACCACCGTGAAAGCAGCGAGCTGGTGGCCAGGAAGGCGCTGGCGGTGCTGGCCGAGGGCATGACCCCGATCGTCTGCGTCGGCGAAACGCTGGACGAGCGCGACGCCGGCGCGACGATGCAGGTGGTCGGCGACATGCTCGGCGCGGTGCTCGAAAAGCTCGATCCGGCGGCGGTGGAAAAACTGGTCGTGGCCTACGAACCCGTATGGGCGATCGGCACCGGCAAGAACGCCACGCCGGAGATGGCGCAGGAAGTCCACGCGCACCTGCGCGCGCACATCCGCGCGCGCAGCGCCCGGGCGGCCGAGATCGTGCCGATCCTGTACGGCGGCAGCATGAAACCGGATAATGCCGGGGCGCTGCTGGCGCAGCCGGACATCGACGGCGGCCTGATCGGCGGGGCGGCATTGAAGGCCGGGGATTTCCTTGCAATCATAAAAGCCGCCTGAAATAGATTTGCAACGTAGTTAAACCTTGGAATGGAATAGATAACAATGAACATGCTGTTCAATCTGATCGTCGTCGTACAGGTGGTGTCCGCGCTGGCCATCATCGGCCTGGTGCTGGTGCAGCACGGCAAGGGTGCCGACATGGGCGCCGCTTTCGGTTCCGGCGCGTCCGGCAGCCTGTTCGGCGCCAGCGGCTCCTCGAACTTCCTGTCGAAGTCGACTGCCGTCGCCGCCGCCGTGTTCTTTGCCTCGACCCTGGGCCTGGCCTACTTCGGCAGCAGCCGTCCGCACGCCACCACCAGTGGCGGCGTGATGGAGCGCATCACTGTTCCTTCTTCCAAGGGTCCGGCACTGCCGTCGGGCGGTGCCGGCAGCGCGGTCCCGACCGCGCCGGTCCAGGCCGCCCCGGTGGCGCCGGTGCCGCAAGACATCCCGGCATCGCCGGCCGCGGCTCCGGCTGCAGCCCCGGCCGCAGTCCCCGCAGCGCCGACCGCTCCGGCCGCGCCCGCGAAGTAATCTGTTTCGGAACGGCACCTTCCTGCAGGCGACTGCAGGAAGGCGTAACATGATGGGTGCTGGTTATCATCACTCGTCTGGCGGTTTCTCAACCCGCCTTGTGGTAAATACAGTTTTTGCAAAGTTGAGAAAAAAAGCATATTTTCCTTAGCCAAGATCAAATTCAGCATTGAAAAATGCTGCTAAGGCAGGGTAAAATACTGGTCTCCAGCCGACGTGGTGAAATTGGTAGACACGCTATCTTGAGGGGGTAGTGGCGCAAGCTGTGCGAGTTCGAGTCTCGCCGTCGGCACCAAGATACTGAAGCCAGCTAGGGCGCAAGAGCTTTCGCTTGCAGGCCTAGCTGGTTTTTTTACGAGGATCTTTCGGACGTCTGGTAAGCCGTCACAGGTTTGTCGGACTTTCGAGTCGTACGATCCTGGTGTTGGCACCGAGCCAGGATTGCACGATGCGGTACTGCGGCCCCTGCAGTGTTTTATCAACCGATCGTTCAACAAAGGCTTCATCGTGAACCTCGAGAACTACTTCCCCGTCCTACTCTTTCTGCTGGTAGGCACCCTTGTCGGTGTCGCTTCCCAGGTCCTCGGCCGCGTCGTCGGTCTGCACCGTCCCGACCCCGCCAAGCTCTCCCCGTATGAATGCGGCTTCGAAGCCTTCGAAGATGCGCGCATGAAGTTCGACGTCCGGTATTACCTGGTCGCGATCCTCTTTATTTTGTTTGATCTGGAAACGGCATTCTTCTTCCCCTGGGGCGTCTCCATGCGCGAACTGGGCTTTGGTGCGTTCCTGACGATGATGGTGTTCATTGCCGAATTCATCGTTGGTTTCTGGTACATCTGGAAGAAAGGTGCCCTTGATTGGGAATGAGCCATGTCTATTGAAGGCGTATTAAACGAAGGTTTTGTAACCACCACAGCCGACAAGCTGGTGAACTGGGCGCGTACCGGTTCGATGTGGCCGATGACGTTCGGCCTGGCTTGCTGTGCCGTCGAGATGATGCACGCCGGCGCTGCCCGCTACGACCTCGACCGCTTCGGCGTGGTCTTCCGCCCGTCGCCGCGCCAGTCCGACGTGATGATCGTGGCAGGCACCCTGTGCAACAAGATGGCGCCGGCGCTGCGCAAGGTCTACGACCAGATGGCCGAGCCGCGCTGGGTGATCTCGATGGGTTCCTGCGCCAACGGCGGCGGCTATTACCACTACTCCTACTCGGTCGTGCGCGGCTGCGACCGCATCGTGCCGGTCGACGTCTACGTCCCGGGTTGCCCGCCGACCGCCGAGGCTCTGCTCTACGGCATCATCCAGCTGCAGAACAAGATCAAGCGCACCTACACCATCGCGCGTTAATCCAGGCCTTACAAAAAAATGACGACTAAGATCGAAGCCCTTGAACTCGCCCTGAAGAACGTGCTGGGCGAGGGCGCCGCCATTACCTCGGCGCTGGGCGAAGTCACGGTAGTGGTGAAGGCGGCCGATTACCTGGCCTCCATGCAGAAGCTGCGCGACGACCCCAGCCTGCGTTTCGAAGAGATGATCGACCTGTGCGGCGTCGACTACGCCTCGTACGGCGAAGGCGAATGGGACGGCTTGCGCTTCGCCGTCGTGACGCACCTGCTGTCGGTGACGCACAACTGGCGCCTGCGCGTGCGTACCTTCTGCCCGGACGACGAAATGCCGCTGGTGCAATCGATTACAGGCATCTGGCGCTGCGCCAACTGGTTCGAGCGCGAAGCGTTCGACCTGTTCGGCATCTTGTTCGAAGGTCACGGCGACCTGCGCCGCATCCTCACCGACTATGGCTTCATCGGCCACCCGTTCCGCAAGGACTTCCCGATTTCGGGTTACGTCGAGATGCGCTACGACCCCGAGCAGAAGCGCGTGATCTACCAACCGGTGACGATCGAACCGCGCGAGAACATTCCGCGCGTGATCCGCGAAGAAACCTACGGGATGAAATAATGGCTGAGCTTAAGAATTACACCCTGAACTTTGGTCCGCAGCACCCGGCAGCGCACGGCGTGCTGCGCCTGGTGCTGGAACTGGACGGCGAAGTCATTCAGCGCGCCGACCCGCACATCGGCCTGCTGCACCGCGGCACCGAAAAGCTGGCGGAAACCCGCACCTATCTGCAGTCGGTGCCGTACATGGACCGCCTCGACTACGTCTCGATGATGTGCAACGAGCACGGCTACGTGATGGCGATCGAGAAGCTGCTCGGGATCGAAGTGCCGATCCGCGCGCAGTACATCCGCACCATGTTCGACGAGATCACGCGCATCCTGAATCACCTGATGTGGCTGGGCGCGCACGCGCTGGACATCGGCGCGATGGGTCCGTTCCTGTACGCCTTCCGCGACCGCGAAGATCTGTTCGACGTGTACGAAGCGGTGTCGGGCGCGCGCATGCACGCGGCCTACTACCGCCCGGGCGGCGTGTACCGCGATCTGCCGGACGTGATGCCGCAGCATAAGCCGTCGCTGGTGCGCAGTCAGCGCGCCGTGGACGAGCTGAACGAAATCCGCCAGGGTTCGGTGCTCGACTTCATCGAGGGCTTCACTCAGCGCTTCGACGGCTATGTCGACGAATACGAGACCCTGCTGACCGACAACCGCATCTGGAAGCAGCGTACCGTCGGCGTCGGCGTGGTCACGCCGGAAGATGCGCTGGGCATGGGCTTTACCGGCCCGATGCTGCGCGGCTCGGGCATCGCCTGGGACTTGCGCAAGAAGCAGCCGTATGCCGCTTACGACAAGGTCGAATTCGACATCCCGGTCGGCACTAACGGCGACTCCTACGACCGCTACCTGGTGCGCGTGCAGGAACTGCGCGAAGCCAACCGCATCATCAAGCAGTGCATCACCTGGCTGCGCGCGAATCCGGGTCCGGTCATGACCAGCAACCACAAGGTCGCTCCGCCGTCGCGCCTGGACATGAAGACCAACATGGAATCGCTGATCCACCACTTCAAGCTGTTCACCGAAGGCTTCCCGGTGCCGAAAGGCGAGGCGTATGCCGCCGTCGAGCATCCGAAGGGCGAGTTCGGCATCTATATCGTGTCGGACGGCGCCAACAAGCCGTACCGCTTGAAGATCCGTACCCCGGACTACGTGCACCTGCAGAGCCTGGACGAGATGGCGCGCGGCCACATGATCGCCGACGCCGTCACGATCATCGGTACGCAGGACATCGTGTTCGGCTCGATCGACCGCTGATCCGGTCCGATAAGGAAGAGAGATTATGTTATCTGAGCAGTGCTTAAAAAAAATCGACCGCGAACTGGCCAAGTACCCGGCCGACCAGCGCCAATCGGCCGTGATGGCCGCGCTGGCCCACGCGCAAGTCGAACAGGGATGGCTGTCGCCTGAGACGATGCAGGAAGTCGCCGACTACATCGGCATGCCTGCGATCGCCGTGCAGGAAGTGGCAACCTTCTACAACATGTACAACATCAAGCCGGTCGGCAAGCACAAGATCACCGTGTGCACCAACCTGCCGTGCGCCCTGTCGGGCGGCGAGCGCGCCGGCCAGCGCATCAAGGATGCCCTGGGCATCGATTACCGCGGCACCACCGAAGACGGCCAGTTCACGCTACTCGAAGGCGAGTGCATGGGCGCCTGCGGCGACGCGCCGGTCATGCTGGTGAACAATCACCGCATGTGCTCGTTCATGAGCGACGAGAAGATCGACGCCCTGCTGGAGGAACTCAACAAATGACTAGTCTGCACGACCGTCACATCAAGCCGCTGATCCTGAAGGACCTGAACGGCGACAACTGGCACCTGGCCGACTACGTCAAGCGCGGCGGCTATTCGGCCCTGCGCAAGATCCTGGAAGAGGGCATCGCGCCGGAAGCGATCATCGCCGACCTGAAAACCTCGGGCCTGCGCGGCCGCGGCGGCGCCGGCTTCCCGACCGGCTTGAAGTGGAGCTTCATGCCGCGCCAGTACCCGGGCCAGAAATACCTCGTCTGCAACACCGACGAAGGCGAGCCGGGCACGTTCAAGGACCGCGACATCATCCGCTACAACCCGCACGCGCTGATCGAAGGCATGGCCATCGGCGCCTACGCGATGGGCATCACCGTGGGCTACAACTACATCCACGGCGAGATCTTCCAGGACTACCTGCGCTTCGAAGAGGCGCTGGAAGAGGCGCGCGCCGCCGGCTTCCTGGGCGATAACATCCTGGGCACGGCATTCTCGTTCCAGCTGCACGCGCACCACGGCTATGGCGCCTACATCTGCGGCGAAGAAACCGCGCTGCTGGAGTCGCTCGAAGGCAAGAAGGGCCAGCCGCGCTTCAAGCCGCCGTTCCCGGCCTCGTTCGGCCTGTACGGCAAGCCGACCACGATCAACAACACCGAGACCTTCGCTGCCGTCCCGTTCATCCTGAATCTGGGCGCGGCCGAGTACATGGCGCTCGGCAAGCCGAACAACGGCGGCACCAAGATCTTCTCGATCTCGGGCGACGTCGAGCGTCCGGGCAACTATGAAGTCCCGCTCGGCACCCCGTTCGCCACGTTGATGGAGCTGGCCGGCGGTATGCGCGGCGGCAAGAAGATCAAGGCGGTGATCCCGGGCGGTTCGTCGGCCCCGGTGGTGCGCGGCGACGTCATGATGAACACCGACCTGGACTACGACTCGATCGCGAAAGCCGGTTCGATGCTGGGTTCGGGCGCCGTGATCGTCATGGACGAGACCCGTTGCATGGTCAAGTCGCTGCTGCGCCTGTCCTACTTCTATTACGAAGAATCGTGCGGCCAGTGCACGCCGTGCCGCGAAGGCACCGGCTGGATGTACCGCATGGTGCACCGTATCGAGCACGGCCATGGTCGTCCGGAAGACATGGACATGCTGAATTCGGTCGCCGACAACATCCAGGGCCGCACCATCTGCGCGCTGGGCGATGCCGCCGCGATGCCGGTTCGCGCGATGATCAAGAACTTCCGCGAAGAATTTGAATATCACATCGAGCACAAGCACTGCTTGGTGCCGACTTACCTCTAAGCAGGTACCCGACAAATGGTAGAAATCGAATTAGACGGCAAGAAAGTCGAAGTCCCACCCGGTTCGATGGTGATGGACGCCGCAAACAAACTGGGAACCTACATCCCGCACTTCTGCTATCACAAGAAATTGTCGATCGCTGCGAACTGCCGCATGTGCCTGGTCGAAGTCGAAAAGGCGCCGAAGCCTTTGCCGGCTTGCGCCACGCCGGTGTCGCCAGGCATGATTGTGCGCTCGCACAGCGACAAGGCCGTGCAGGCGCAGAAGTCCGTGATGGAATTCCTGCTGATTAACCACCCGCTGGATTGCCCGATCTGCGACCAGGGCGGCGAATGCCAGCTGCAGGACTTGGCGGTCGGCTACGGCAAGGGCGACTCGCGCTACAAGGAAGAAAAGCGCGTCGTCACGCCGAAGGAAGCCGGCCCGCTGATCTCGATGGAAGAGATGGCGCGCTGCATCCAGTGCACCCGTTGCGTCCGCTTTGGCCAGGAAGTGGCCGGCGTGATGGAATTCGGCATGGTCGGCCGCGGCGAGCACTCGGAAATCACGACGTTCGTCGGCAAGACCGTCGACTCGGAAGTGTCGGGCAACATGATCGACCTGTGCCCGGTCGGTGCGCTGACCAGCAAGCCGTTCCGCTTCTCGGCGCGTCCGTGGGAACTGCAGCGCCGCCGTTCGGTGTCGCCGCACGACTCGCTCGGCTCGAACCTGATCGTGCAAGTCAAGGGCGGCAAGGTCATGCGCGTGCTGCCGCTGGAAAACGAAAACATCAACGAGTGCTGGCTGTCGGACAAGGACCGCTTCTCCTACGAGTCGCTGGACAACGCGTCGCGCCTGATCAACCCGATGATCAAGCAGGGCGGCCAGTGGCAGGAAACCGATTGGCAGACGGCCCTCGAGTATGTCGCCCACGGCCTGCGCAACATCCGCCACGAGCACGGCGCGGACAGCATCGCTGCCGTCGGCACCGCCCACTCGACCGTGGAAGAGCTGTACCTGCTGCAAAAGGCGATGAAGGGCTTCGGCGTGAACAACGTCGACTTCCGCCTGCGCCAGACCGACTTCGCGCTCGACGGCCAAGTGGTCCCGCACCTGGGCCTGCCGATCGCCGACCTGTCGAACCTCAAGCGCGTGCTGGTGGTCGGCTCGTTCCTGCGCAAGGATCACCCGCTGGCCGCGCTGCGCATCCGCGCCGCCGTCAAGTCGGGCGCCAAGCTGTCGATCGTCCACGGTTCGCATGACGACAACCTGATCCCGACCGCCAACCGCCTGATCGTCGCACCGAGCGACTGGCTGGCCGCGCTGTCGGAAATTGCCGTCGCCGTCGCCGGCGCCAAGGGCATCGCAGCCCCGGCCGGCTTCGAAAACATCCAGGCTGGCGACGTCGCCAAATCGATCGCCGCGACCCTGGCCGTCGACAACGCCGCCGAGTCGCTGGGCGCTGTCCTGCTGGGCAACGCCGCCACGAATCACCCGCAAGCCTCGAAGCTGCACGCCGTGGCGCAGTGGATCGCCGAGCAGACCGGCATGAAGTTCGGATACTTCGTCGAAGCCGCGAACACCGTCGGCGGCTACATCGTCGGCGCGACCTCGGCCAACGCCGCGAACCTGTTCGCGCAGCCGAAGAAAGCCTACGTGCTGCTGAATGCCGAGCCGGAACTGGACGCCGCGAATCCGTCGCAAGCTGTTCAAGCCTTGCAAGGCGCTGAGATGGTCGTCGCGATGTCGGCATTCAAGCACGGCATGGATTACGCCGACGTGCTGCTGCCGATCTCGCCGTTCTCGGAAACCGCCGGCACCTTCGTGAACTGCGAAGGCCGTGCACAGAGCTTCAACGGCACCGTCAAGCCGCTGGGCGAGACCCGTCCGGCCTGGAAAGTGCTGCGCGTGCTGGGCAACCTGCTCGGCCTGCAAGGCTTCGATTACGAGACCGCCGAGGCTATCCGCGACGAAGCGCTGGGCAAGGGCGTGACCGATCATTCGGCCAAGCTGAACAACGTCGCCAACGCGACCGTGTCGGCTGCGTCGTATGGCAACGGCAGCCAGGTCGAGCGCCTGGCCGACGTGCCGATCTACTTCACCGACGCGCTGGCGCGCCGTTCGGAGCCGCTGCAGCGCACCGCCGACGCGCAAGCGCCGCTGGCGACCCTGTCGGCCGCGCTGGCCGAGCAGCTGGGCGTGCGCGAAGGCCAGCTGGTCACCGTGTCGCAAGGGCAGGGCAGTGTGAACCTGGTGGCTGCGATCGACCACCGCCTGCCGGCCAACGTCGTGCGCGTGGCCGCCGGTCATGAGCTGACCTCGACCCTGGGCGACATGTTCGGCTCGATCAACGTAAGCAAAGCAACCATCCAAGCAGCGGAGGCCGCGTAATGTCGATTCCTGACATGATTGACAATCTGGAAGCCGGCGGCGCCGGCTTGATGGGCTCGACGGCCTGGATGTTCGTTTGGACGCTGATCAAGATCGTCGTGGTCCTGCTGCCGCTCATGGGCTTGGTGGCCTATCTGGTGCTGTGGGAGCGCAAGCTGATCGGCTGGATCCACATCCGCGTCGGCCCGAACCGCGTCGGCCCGGCCGGCCTGCTGCAGCCGATCTCGGACGCCCTGAAGCTGCTGCTGAAGGAAATCGTGACCCCGGCGAAAGCCACCCCGAGCCTGTTCTTCATCGGCCCGCTGATGACGATCATGCCGGCGCTGGCCGCCTGGGCGGTGATCCCGTTCGGCCCGCAAGCCGCGCTGGCCAACGTCAACGCCGGCCTGCTGCTGCTGCTGGCGATCACCTCGATGGAAGTCTACGGCATCATCATCGCCGGCTGGTCGGCCAACTCGAAGTACTCGTTCATGGGTGCGATGCGCGCATCGGCCCAGATGATCTCGTACGAGATCCCGATGGGCTTCGTGATGGTCGTGGTGCTGATGGTCTCGGGTTCGCTGAACTTCTCGGACATCGTCGGCGCCCAGGCGCGCGGCATGATGGTCTCGCACGGCCTGAACCTGCTGTCGTGGAACTGGCTGCCGCTGCTGCCGCTGTTCGTGATCTACATCATCTCCGGCCTGGCCGAATGTAACCGCCACCCGTTCGACGTGGTGGAAGGCGAATCGGAAATCGTGGCCGGCCACATGGTCGAGTATTCGGGCATGTCCTACGCGATGTTCATGCTGGCCGAGTACGCCAACATGATCCTGATCGGCACGCTGGCCGCGATCATGTTCCTGGGCGGCTGGGAAGCGCCGTTCGGTTTCCTGGAATTCGGCGGCGCCTTCGGCGGCTTCTTCTGGCTGTTCGTCAAGGTGTTCATGGTCCAGTCGCTGTTCATCTGGGTGCGCGGTACCTTCCCGCGTTACCGCTATGACCAGATCATGCGCCTGGGCTGGAAAGTCTTCATTCCGGTGACCCTGGTGTGGCTGGTCCTGGTCGCGGGCGTCATGCAATCGCCGTGGAACATCTGGAAGTAAGGACGTAAAACAAATGACACGAGTAAAAGAGATCATCGGCAGCTTGATGCTGACCGAGCTGTTCAAGGGCCTGGCCCTGACCGGCAAGTACGCGTTCAAGCGCAAGATCACGGTCCAGTATCCGGAAGAAAAGACCCCGATCTCGCCGCGCTTCCGCGGCCTGCATGCGCTGCGCCGCTACCCCAACGGGGAAGAGCGCTGCATCGCCTGCAAGCTGTGCGAAGCCGTGTGCCCGGCGATGGCGATCACGATCGAATCGGCGCAGCGCGAGGACGGCACCCGCCGCACCACGCGCTACGACATCGACCTGACCAAGTGCATCTTCTGCGGTTTCTGCGAAGAGTCGTGCCCGGTCGATTCGATCGTCGAGACCCAGGTGCTGGAATACCACGGCGAAAAACGCGGCGACCTGTACTACACCAAGGAAATGCTGCTGGCAGTGGGCGATCGCTACGAAAACGAGATTGCCGCGGCACGCGAAGCGGATGCCAAGTACCGCTAATAAAGCAAAATTAAAAGAGGGGCTCCTGCGTTAGTCATGGAATTCACAACTGTTCTGTTCTACGTCTTCTCGGCCATCATGGTGCTGTCCGGGTTGCGCGTCATTACCGCCAAGAACCCGGTTCACGCCGCGCTGTTCCTGGTGCTCGCGTTCTTCAACGCCGCCGGTATCTGGATGCTGCTCAAGGCCGAGTTCCTGGCCATCGTGCTGGTGCTGGTCTATGTCGGTGCCGTGATGGTGCTGTTCCTGTTCGTCGTGATGATGCTCGACATTAACATCGACCGCATGCGCGAAGGTTTCTGGGGCTACCTGCCGATCTCGGCCGCCATCGGCGCGCTGATCGTACTGGAGATGGCTGCCGTGCTGTGGCGCGGTTTCCTTGGCCACGGCGATGCGCCGGCGGAAAGCGCCGTCGGCCACATCGGCGGCACCAAGGAACTGGGCAAGCTGATCTACACCCAGTACATCTACGGGTTCGAGATCGCCGGCATCATTCTGCTGGTCGCGATCATCGCCGCCGTGGCGCTGACCCTGCGCAAGCGCAAGGACAGCAAGGCCATCGACCCGGGCGCCGCCGTCCGCGTCAAGCGCAACGATCGCCTGCGCATCGTCAAGATGGACGCAGTGAACCAGAAGGCCATCGACGACGCAGCCATCGCTGCCGCCGCCGCTGCCGCTGCAGATACCAACGCCACTAAGGAGGCCCCGTGACCTTATCGCTCGCTCATTACCTGATCCTGGGCGCGATCCTGTTCGCGATCTCCGTGGTCGGCATTTTCCTGAACCGGAAGAACATCATCATCCTGCTGATGGCCATCGAACTGATGCTGCTGGCGGTGAACCTGAACTTTGTGGCGTTTTCCCATTACCTGGGCGACGCGGCAGGGCAGATCTTCGTGTTCTTCATCCTGACTGTCGCGGCCGCCGAATCGGCGATCGGCCTGGCGATCCTGGTGGTCCTGTTCCGTAACCTGGACACGATCAACGTGGAAGACCTCGACAGCCTGAAGGGCTAAGCGGTTTGTTCTGTCAACTCCAACATTAACGCATAAGGTTCAATATGGCGGGGCAAATTAACCCTAACCTCTTGCTGGCGGTGCCACTGGCGCCGCTGGCGGGCTCGGCGATCGCCGGCCTGCTCGGCACCAAGTTCTTCGGCGACGTGGTCGGCCGCAAGGTCTCGACCGTGGCCACCATCGCCGGCGTCTTCATCGCCATGGTCATCTCGATCATGACGTTGATGCAGGTGCTCGACGGCGCTAGCTACAATGGCGACCTCTACACCTGGATGACGGTCGGCACGCTGAAGATGGCGGTCGGCTTCCAGATCGACGCGCTGAGCGCGATGATGATGTGCGTGGTGACCTCGGTGTCGCTGATGGTGCACATCTACACGATCGGCTACATGGCCGAGGACGACGGCTACGACCGCTTCTTCTCGTACATCTCGCTGTTCACGTTCTCGATGCTGATGCTGGTCATGTCCAACAACTTCCTGCAGCTGTTCTTCGGCTGGGAAGCGGTGGGCCTGGTCTCCTACCTGCTGATCGGCTTCTGGTATACGCGTCCGACCGCGATCTTCGCCAACATGAAGGCCTTCCTGGTCAACCGCGTCGGCGACTTCGGCTTCATCCTCGGCATCGGCCTGCTGCTGGCCGCGACCGGCACGATGGACTACCAACAAGTGTTCGCGCACAAAGAACAGCTGGTCGGCATGGTCGTGCCGGCCACCGGCTGGCCGCTGCTGACGGCCGCCTGCATCTGCCTGTTCATCGGCGCGATGGGCAAGTCGGCGCAGTTCCCGCTGCACGTCTGGCTGCCGGATTCGATGGAAGGCCCGACCCCGATCTCGGCGCTGATCCACGCCGCGACGATGGTTACCGCCGGCATCTTCATGGTGTCGCGCATGTCGCCGCTGTTCGAGCTGTCGGACACCGCGCTGTCCTTCATCCTGGTCATCGGCTCGATCACCGCGCTGTTCATGGGCTTCCTGGGCATCATCCAGAACGACATCAAGCGCGTGGTCGCGTACTCGACGCTGTCGCAGCTGGGCTACATGACCGTCGCGCTGGGCGCCTCGGCCTACAACGCCGCCGTGTTCCACCTGATGACCCACGCGTTCTTCAAGGCGCTGCTGTTCCTCGGCGCGGGTTCGGTCATCATCGGCATGCACCACGACCAGGACATGCGCAACATGGGCGGCCTGCGCAAGTACATGCCGATCACCTGGATCACCTCGCTGCTCGGTTCGCTGGCCCTGATCGGTACGCCGTTCTTCTCGGGCTTCTACTCGAAGGATTCGATCATCGAAGCGGTGCACGCATCGCACCTGTGGGGCTCGGGTTTCGCCTACTTCGCCGTCATCGCCGGCGTGTTCGTGACCGCCTTCTACTCGTTCCGCATGTACTTCCTGGTGTTCCACGGCAAGGAGCGCTTTGGCCTGGCCCACGACCACGCCCATGAGCACGCTCATGGGCATGATGCGCACCCGGCCACGCCGCACGACGCCGCTTCGCACGCCCACGACGCCCACAAGCAGGTCGAAGCTGCGCACGGCATTGATGCGCATGCGCTGCACGACGCCGACGCGCATCACGAGGAAGAGGAAGACGATCACGGCCACCACGGCCTGGCTCCGGGCCAGAAGCCGCACGAGTCGCCGTGGGTGGTGACCCTGCCGCTGGTGCTGCTGGCGATCCCGTCGGTGATCATCGGTTTCCTGACGATCAAGCCGATGCTGTACGGCGACTTCTTCAAGAACGTCATCTTCATCGACCTGGAAAAACACCCGGCGATGGAAGAGCTGGCCAAGGAATTCGCCGGCGCCGGCGGCATGGGCGTGCACGCCTTCACCTCGCTGCCCTTCCTGCTGGCCCTGGCCGGTGTGGTCGCTGCGTTCTACTGCTACATGATCAATCCGCGCGTGCCGGCGGCCTTCTACAAGGCCCTCAAGCCGATCCACACGCTGTTGGACAACAAGTATTACATGGACAAGTTCAACGAAGTCGTGTTCGCCGGCGGCGCCCGCGCCCTGGGCAAGGGCCTGTGGCAGATCGGCGACCGCGGCCTGATCGAAGGCATCGTGAACGGTTCGGCCAAGCTGGTGGGCTGGTTCTCGACCATCACCCGTACGTTCCAGACTGGTTACATCTACCACTATGCGTTCGTGATGATCCTGGGCGTGCTGGGTACGCTGCTGTACTTCTTCCCGTTCTGGCGCGCTTAAAAGAGAGAAAAACAAGATGCAGTCTATTTCTACATTTCCTCCGTACCTGAGCCTGTCGATCTGGTTGCCGATCCTGTTCGGCGTCCTGGTCCTGGCGGTCGGGCGTGACAGCCGCGCGGGCTTCACCCGCGTGCTGGCCCTGGTCGGTTCCGTGGTCAGCTTCCTGCCGACCATTCCGCTGTTCACGCAGTTCAGCAACGGCGCGCACGGCGCCCAGTTCGTCGAGCGCGCACCGTGGATCGCCCGCTTCAACATCGAGTACTTCCTCGGCATCGACGGCCTGAGCCTGTGGTTCGTGCCGCTGACCGCCTTCGTCACGATCATCGTCGTGATCTCGGCCTGGGAAGTCATTCAGGAACGCGTGGCCCAGTACATGGGTTCCTTCATGCTGCTGTCGGGCCTGATGATCGGCGTGTTCGCGTCGCTCGACGGCCTGCTGTTCTACTTCTTCTTCGAAGCCACGCTGATCCCGATGTTCATCATCATCGGCGTGTTCGGCGGCCCGAACCGCGTGTACGCGTCGTTCAAGTTCTTCCTGTACACCTTCCTGGGCTCGCTGCTGACCCTGGTCGCGATCATCTACCTGTACAACAAGTCGGGCGGCACCTTCGACATCATGGCCTGGCAAAAGCTGCCGCTGACCATGACCGAACAGGTCCTGATCTTCCTGGCCTTCCTGATGGCTTTCGGCGTGAAAGTGCCGATGTGGCCGGTGCACACCTGGCTGCCGGACGCCCACGTCGAAGCGCCGACCGGCGGTTCGGTCGTGCTGGCCGCGATCATGCTGAAACTGGGCGGCTACGGCTTCCTGCGTTTCTCGCTGCCGATCGCGCCGGACGCCTCGCACTACCTGGCGCCGATGATCATCACCTTCTCGCTGATCGCCGTGATCTACATCGGCCTGGTCGCGATGGTGCAGTCGGACATGAAGAAACTGGTCGCGTACTCGTCGGTCGCCCACATGGGCTTCGTGACGCTGGGCTTCTTCATCTTCAACGAGATCGGCGTGCAAGGCGGTATCGTGCAAATGATCTCGCACGGCTTCGTGTCGGGCGCGATGTTCCTGTGCATCGGCGTGCTGTATGACCGCATGCACTCGCGCCAGATCGCCGACTACGGCGGCGTCGTCAATCGCATGCCGAAGTTCGCCGCGTTCTCGGTGCTGTTCGCGATGGCCAACTGCGGCCTGCCGGCCACCTCCGGTTTCGTCGGCGAATTCATGGTCATCCTGGGCGCGGTGCAGTACCACTTCTGGATCGGCCTGCTGGCCGCCACTGCCCTGATCTTGGGCGCGGCCTACTCGCTGTGGATGGTCAAGCGCGTCGTGTTCGGCAAGATGGGCAACAGCCACGTGCGCGAACTGCTCGACCTGAACGGCCGCGAGTTCTTCATGCTGGGCGTGCTCGCCATCCTGACCATCTACATGGGCCTGTATCCGGCGCCGTTCACCGACACGATGCAGACCTCGGTGGCCGACCTGCTGCAGCACGTGGCGGTCAGCAAGCTGCCGCCACACGCGGTCGCAACCCTGGGCCACTAAGAAGCGGACCTGATAAGACATATGAATCCAATCATTAACAACACTGCCACGGCCGCCATGAACATGGCGCCCGTGTCCGCCGAAATCTTCCTGGTGATCGCCTCGTGCGCCATCCTGCTGATCGACATGTTTCAGAAGGAAGGGAAGCGGACCCTGACCTACATCCTGTCGCTGCTGACCCTGGTCGGCTGCGCAGTGATCACCTACGGCGACTTCGCCGCCGGCACCACGACCTACACGTTCTACAACATGTTCGTGTCGGACCCGATGGCCAACCTGCTGAAACTGTTCACCTACCTGGCGGTCGGCGTCACGCTGGTCTACTCGCGCCAGTACACCGGCGAGCGCGGCATGATGTCCGGTAACATGGGCGGCGAGTTCTACGTGCTGGCCCTGTTCACCACGCTCGGTCAGATGATCATGATCAGCGGTAACAACATGCTGCCGATCTACCTGGGCCTGGAACTGATGTCGCTGTCGCTGTACGCCCTGGTGGCGCTGCGCCGCGACCACGCGATCTCGACCGAAGCGTCGATGAAGTACTTCATCCTGGGTTCGCTGGCATCGGGCTTCATGCTGTACGGTATCTCGATGATCTACGGCGCCACCGGTTCGCTCGACCTGACCACCATCTACAAGCTGGTCTCGGCCAATGCCGCGAACCACACCATCCTGGTGTTCGGCCTGGTCTTCGTCGTGGCCGGCATGGCCTTCAAGCTGGGCGCGGTGCCCTTCCACATGTGGGTTCCGGACGTGTACCAGGGCGCGCCGACCGCGGTCACGCTGCTGCTGGGCGCCGCCCCGAAGCTGGCCTCGTTCGCCATGATGCTGCGCATCCTGGTCGAAGGCCTGCTGCCGATGGCCTTCGACTGGCAGCAGATGCTGCTGGCGCTGGCCGTGCTGTCGCTGATCATCGGTAACCTGACCGCGATCGCCCAGACCAACCTGAAGCGCATGCTGGCTTACTCGACCATCGCCCAGCTCGGTTTCGTCCTGCTCGGCATGATGGCCGGCGTGAGCGGCCCGCGCGATGCGGCCAACGCGGCCAACACCGCGGTCGCCTACAGCGCCTCGATGTACTACGTCATCACCTACGTGCTGACCACGCTGGGCAGCTTCGGCCTGATCATGATGCTGGCGCGTTCCGGCTTCGAAGCCGAGGAAATCTCGGACTTCAAGGGCCTGGCCCGCCGCAGCCCGTGGTACGCGATCGTCATGACCGTGCTGATGTTCTCGCTGGCCGGCGTGCCGCCGATGATGGGCTTCATGGCCAAGTGGGCCGTGCTGGATGCGGTGATGAACACCGGCCAGGTCTGGCTGACGATCGTCGCCGTGATGGCATCCCTGGTCGGCGCCTTCTACTACCTGCGCGTGGTCAAGACGATCTGGTTCGACGACGCGGTCGACATCTCGCCGATCGCGGCGCCGATGGACATGCGCGTCGTGCTGTCGCTGAACGGCATCCTGGTCGTGCTGCTGGGCGTGGTGCCGGGTTCGCTGCTGAACGGCTGCCTGAACGCCATGAAGGCAACCCTGGGTTCGTAAGCGGGTGGATGTCTCCCTCGCCAGCTGGTTGGTGATCGTCGTCGCACTGGCGCTCGCCAACCTGCCGTTCCTGAACGAGAGCGTGTTCGGATTCGTTCCGCTGCCGGGAAGTCGGCCCGACGCAAAGTCGGGCAATGGTTCTCTCGGCAGTGACACGCGGACGGGGGCGCGCACGAAGCATTTCGTGATGCGTCTTCTCGAGTTGTTTGTCTTATACTTCGTCGTCGGCGGACTCGCCTATTTGCTGGAATCCCGGATCGGAAACGTGTTTCCCCAGACCTGGGAGTTCTATGCGATCACGGCCTGTGTGTTCGTCGTATTCGCCTTTCCCGGGTTCGTTTTACGTTACCTGCGAAAGCCCCGAAGCTGAGCACCCGTGTCCATGGCGCCGGTGCTCGCCTCAAATAACGAAGTGAGACCGGAGCCACCATGGATTCCCACCTGAGAGAAACCCGCATCGACGGCGACGTCGTCTACGAAGGGAAATTCCTCAAACTCGAACGCGACCGCGTGCGCCTCCCCGACGGCAAAGAGACCTTCCGCGAATTCATCCGCCATCCCGGCGCGGTCGTGATCCTGCCATTGCTGGACGATGGCCGCGTGCTGCTCGAGCGCCAGTTCCGCTACCCGAACGAGAAAGTCTTCATCGAATTCCCGGCCGGGAAGATCGACCCAGGCGAGGCCTCGCTCACCTGCGGCAAGCGCGAGCTGCTGGAGGAGACCGGCTACACCGCATCCGAGTGGTATTTCGTCACCACCATCCACAACGCGATCGCCTACTCGGACGAGCACCTCGATCTGTTCCTGGCGCGCGGCCTCACGGCCGGTAAAGCGCAGCTGGACGAAGGCGAGTTCCTCGATACCTTCACCGCCACCATTCCCGAATTGCTCGAGATGGTCAGGCGCGGCGAGATCACCGACGTCAAGACCGTGATCGGCAGCTTTTGGCTGGAGAAGATCGCGTGCGGCGCCTGGCAGCCCGCGCCGGTGTGATCCAATCTGCGACCGCGGCCAGGCCGCGCCCGCGCCCGCGCATGCCGACAGGGCCGGCGCCGGCCCTCGCGCGCGCCTGCGCGCTCGCGGGTGCGCTGGCGTGCTTCTGCGTGGCGGCGGTGCCGGCTGCGGCCATGACACTGGCCGCAGGCCCGGCATCGGCATTCACAGCGCGCTGCGACGATGCCGCCCGCAGCGCCTCCGACAGTGCCGCCAACGGCGCCGGCGCGCGCTTCCGTACCCTGGGCAAGGGCTGGCGCATCGACAACAGCCTGTCGTACCGCACGCTCACGCGCATGAAGCGGCCGCAGGTCACGCGTGGCTGGGTGCTGGGCCTGACGCATACCGCGTCGCACGTGACCGTGCAGGTCGACGGCGAACTGCTGCACGACCCGCAGGCCGGCCTGGAATGCGTGCTGCCGCGCGTGGCGGTCACGCTCAGCTACGAACCGATCGTGGTCTACATCGGCCGTGAGTTCGTCCCAGGTACTTGCGCGTATCGCGAGCTACTCGCGCATGAGATGCGCCATCTCAAGTCCTATCTGGACGCGCTGCCGAAAGTGGAAGAGGCGGTGCGCGATAAACTGGCGCCGCGCGTCGCCGGCCGGGCGGTGGTGGCGCGGGCAGGGCAGGCCCGGCCCATGCTGCAGCGCGAGATCGACGGCGCCTGGCTGCCGCTCATCCGCGCCGAAATGCAGAGCGTGGAACGGCGCCAGGCCGCGATCGACAGTGCGCAGGAATACGCGCGTCTCAGCAAAGTTTGCCAAGGTGAGGTACAGTCTCTTATTGGATCGACAAGACACCCACGATCATAAAACCGACAGGAACCATGCCTCAAACTCAAGCACCACGTTATTTTGCACTGATTCCCGCCGCCGGCGTCGGCGCCCGCATGGGCGCGGGCAGTCCGAAGCAGTATCTGAAACTTGGCGGCAAGCCGATGCTGCGCCACACGCTCGACGCTTTCCAGTCGAGCGACCTGATCGCGCATACCTTCGTCGTGGTGAGCCCGGACGATCCCTACATCGAGCAGGTTGCGCCGCACCATGGCGTCACTGTGCTGCGCTGCGGCGGCGCCACCCGCATGGAGTCGGTGCGCAACGGCCTGGCCGCGCTGGCCAGCACCTTGGCGAGCGGCGACTGGGTGCTGGTGCACGACGCCGCCCGGCCCGGCCTGAACGCCGACTTGATCGAAAAGCTGATCACCGAGACCGCCGATCATCCGGTGGGCGGCCTGCTCGGCTTGCCGGTGGTCGATACCGTCAAGCGCTGCATCGAGGGCGAGGCGGTCGGCACGGTGCCGCGCAACGGCCTGTGGCTGGCCCAGACTCCTCAAATGTTCCGCTACAAGCTGCTGCGCGAAGCACTGGCGGCCGCCACCGATCCGAAAGCGATTACCGACGACGCCAGTGCGGTTGAAGCGCTTGGATTGACCCCCAAATTAGTCGAAGGCCACCCGCGCAACCTGAAGGTCACGCTGCCGGACGACATCCGGATCGCGGAGCTGTACCTGGCCGTATCCCAACCCGAACTCGTGTGAATCGCTATGGCTCTTGCATCGTATAACCCCACTCCACCGTTCCGCATCGGTACCGGCTATGACTGCCACGCCCTGGTCGAAGGGCGCAAGCTGATCGTCGGCGGCGTGACCATTCCGTACCGCCTCGGCCTGCTGGGCCATTCGGACGCCGACGTGCTGCTGCACGCCATCATCGACGCCATGTTCGGCGCCGCCGGCCTGGGCGACATCGGCAAGCACTTCCCGGACACCGACCCGATGTTCGCCGGCGCCGACTCGCGCACACTGCTGCGCGAAGCCGCCAACCGCGTGCTCGGCACCGGCTACACGATCGGCAACATCGACGCCACCATCATCGCCCAGCAGCCGAAGATGGCGCCGCACATCCCGCACATGCTCTCGCGCATCGCCGAGGACATCGGCGTGTCGCCCCAGCAGGTCAACATCAAGGCCAAGACCAACGAAAAGCTGGGCTTCCTCGGCCGCGAGGAAGGCATGGCGGCGCAGGCGACCGCGCTGCTGATCCGCAGCGCCGGCTGACGCTGCGTTCCAGACCGCGGACCGATCACGACCGATGGCGCGCGACCCTTGGGCCTACCGCGAGGTGGCGGTCGAGTCGACCGTCGATCCGCGCTCGGGCCGCCTGCGCATCAAGCCAATGGCCGGCCAGGCGTATTCGACCGGCATGCGCGTGCAATGCGCGCGCGTCCTGGTCGATCCGGACCGCTATCCGGCCGGCACCCGTTTCCTGATCCGCGCCAAGCTGACCGACCGCGCCGGCGGTCTGCCTTTCCTGTACAGCTGGCATGGCGATGCGGTGCGCGTGATGTCCGAGCGCGAGACCGCATCGTTCCTGGACGAGTATCGGCGCAGGCGGATTTGAATCGCTCCGCCCGCACGATTACGGCGTCGATGTTTCGTCCCACAACCCTTGCTGCACCCTGTGCGAGACGCCGTCGCCGTCGGTGCGATCGTGCTCGCCGAGCGCAGCCATCAGTTCGCGTCGACGGTCCGCCGCCATCTCGTCGCTGCCGGTCTGCACCGCCTGCAGGAGCGCCTGCGCCTGCACATAATCCCTGGCGGCCAGCGCGAGCTGGGCTTGCATCAGCGCGGCCGTCGCGGGACTGACCGCCTCGGTCTGCGCGGCCAGCGCGCGCGCCCGGGCTTTGCCGCCGCCGACCAGGGCGGGCGCCTGCATGTAATAGTCCAGCAAGGCGAAGCGGGCATCGGTGTTGTGCGGGTCGAGCTCGACGGCTTTGAGGAAATCGTCGCGGATGCGCGGCGCCAGGCCCATCGCCGCCAGCGGCCGGGCATGCTGCGCCTTCGCGCCGAGTGCGTTGCCGTGCGCGAGATGGCACCGGGAATACTGCGGATGGGCGCTCACGCACTGTTGCGCCAGCCGTAGCGCCTCCTCGCTGCGGCCGTCGTGGTCAAGGGCGAGGATGGCGTCGACCTTCGCGCTCAAGGCATCGGGCTCGAGCGGATCGCGCGCGAGCGCGGCATCGGCGAGCCGCTCGACTTCGGCGAAGCGGTGCGCGCGCAGCAGCGCAGCGTAGGGCGCGGCCGCCGCGGCGGACAGCGCCAGGCCGGCCAGAGCGGCCGCTGCGACAAGCCTGCACAAATCAAGGGTCTTCATCGATGCCTCGTGGGTTAATCTCGAGCCAGTGTACGCCGAACCCCGGCCTGCCGAGCACGCACCCGCGTGCCCGCCGCGCCCGGAATTCGTTACCATTTGCATTCCGACCACCTCAACCGCTGACGCACAAGGAGCATCATGGCAACTCGCAAGATCGCAGTACTGGTAGGTAGCCTGCGCAAGGACTCGTTCACCCGCAAGCTGGCCAAGAGCATGATGCTGGCGGCGCCGCCCACGCTCGAGCTGGAGATCATCAACATCGGCGAGCTGCCGATGTACAACCAGGACCTCGAGACCGACAACCCGCCGGCGCGCTGGACCGAGTTCCGTGAGCGCATCCGCCCGGTCGACGGCATCCTGTTCGCCACGCCCGAGTACAACCGTTCGCTGCCGGCCGTGCTCAAGAACGCCATCGATGTCGGCTCACGCCCTTACGGCCACGCCGCCTGGAGCGGCAAGCCGTGCGCGGTGGTCAGCAATTCGCCGGGCGCGCTGGGCGGCTTCGGCGCCAACCACGCGGTGCGCCAGTGCCTGGTATTCCTCAACATGCCGTGCATGCAGATGCCCGAGGCCTACATCGGCGGCATCGCCGGCAAGTTCGACGAGGCCGGCAACCTGAACGACGAGTCGCTCAAGGGCTTCTTGGGCCAGTTCATGGAGTGCTTCGCCACCTGGGTCGAGCGCCACGCCGACTGAACATGCAGACTGATTCCGCGCCCGACTACGTCCCGCAGGCGCCGACCGCCTACGGCAAGCCGCCGCCGGGATGGCGGCGGCGCATGTACGACGTCATCTTCGAGGCCGACACGCCGGCCGGGCGCCGCTTCGACATCCTGCTGGTGGGCGCGATCCTGCTCAGCATCCTGGTCGTGGTGCTGGACAGCGTGCCCGCCCTCGAACACGCCTGGGGCCGGCTGCTGAACGGCTTGGAGTGGACCTTCACGCTGCTGTTCACGCTCGAATACGCCGCGCGCCTGGTGTGCGTGCAACGCCCATGGCGCTACGCCACCGGCTTCTTCGGCGTGATCGACCTGCTGTCGGTGCTGCCGACCTATTTTTCGCTGCTGGTGCCGGGCAGCGCGCTGCTGCTCGACATCCGCATCCTGCGCTTGCTGCGCGTGTTCCGCATCTTCAAGCTGACGCTGTACATCGAGGAGTACACGCGCCTGGGCGAGGCGCTGGCCGCGAGCCGGCGCAAGATCCTGGTGTTCCTGTCGGTGGTGCTGATGGTGGTCGTCATCATGGGCACGCTGATGTACGTGATCGAAGGACCGGCCAACGGCTTCACCAGCATCCCCACCTCGATGTACTGGGCCATCGTCACCATGACCACGGTCGGCTACGGCGACATCGCGCCCAAGACCGGCCTGGGCAAGGCGCTGGCCTCGTTCATGATGCTGCTCGGCTGGGGCATCCTGGCGGTGCCCACCGGTATAGTGACCGCCGAGATGACGGTGCGCAGCCGCGACCGCAACGACCGCCGCGGCGCGGTCAGGTCGACGGCGACAGCCCTCGCGCGCGCAGGCGTGCCCGCGCCCGAACGCGCCCAGGTGCCCGCACCTGCGCCCGCGCCCGTGCGCGAGGGCGAGGGTGAGGGCCGCAGCTGCACCGCCTGCGCCAGCACCGGCCACGCAGCCGACGCCGCCTACTGCAAGGATTGCGGCAGCAAGCTGGTGCCCTGAAGCGGCCGCTGAAGCGGCCGCGTTTTTACGCCGGCTATACGGCGCGCCGGCGATTCTTTAGCGGGCGTTTATCCCTGTCCCGCTATGCTGGATCGGTCTCCACAAACGCCGCCCTCGTGGCGCCGGACCGCTCATGCAAGCGCACACCACCCGCAAGATCCGCCTTCCCGCCGCGCTGGCCGGCGACCGCATCCAGAGACGCGCCGAATGCCTTGACTCAGCCCAGCAGGACCGGCGCGAACGTCTCGATGCGCTGCGCACGGCCACCCGCACGCGCCGCCGCTGAAAAAAAGCCCGGGACTTTTCAGCCCCGGGCTCGTCACGACGATGCTGCCAGCGCTACAGGCTTAGAACTTGAAGCCGACCCGCGCGTAGTAGTAGCCGCCATTGATGCCGAACGGCGAGAACGACGGCAGGACCGCGACCGCGGCGTTGTCCAGGTTGGCGCGCTGCTCGGTCAGCAGGGCGTTGTTGACGTGGTTCGGGTACTGGTTGAACAGGTTGTTCGCGCCCACCGACACCGTCCACGCCTTGTTGACCTGGTAGCTGACTTCGAGGTCGGTGATCGCGGTCGGCTTGATCACGGTTTCGTAATACACCGAGCCATCTTCCGAGCCATACTCCGACGAGCGGCCGTAGAACGCTTCACGCGCGTTCACGGTCCAGGCGCCGTAGTGCCACAGCGCGCCCAGGTTCACGCGCACCTTGGGCGAGGCGGTCTCGATGTCCGAGATCGCCGCCACGTCCAGCAGCGTCTGCGGCTGCAGCTGGGCCGGGGCCTGGTTGATCTTGATGACGTCGGTCTTGTTGGCGTTGGCCGCCAGCGACCAGTCGACCCGGCCCCAGTTGCCGTAATTGCTGTTCAGGGTGGCGACGAACTCCAGGCCTTTCGAGCGGGTGTTGACCGCGTTCGAGAAGATGTTGATGCCGGTCTGGACCACGGTCGGATCGAGCACGTTGCCGTTGGCGACGATCGCCGCGGTGACGGCCGGCGAGTTGGACGCGCCGCCCGAACCATACAGCGAACCGGAGCCGACGATGCGGTCGCGGATCGTGATCTGGTAGGCGTCCAGCGTCACCGAAACATTCGGGGCGGGATTGAGCACGATGCCGGCGCTGATGTTGGTCGAGGCTTCCGGACGCAGGCCGTTCACGCCGACCAGGCGTGCGCCCGGCGAATTCGGCGGCAGCTGGACGAAGGCGGTGCGCGGCCCGACGTTGGTGGCCGAATAGTATTCCTCGGCCAGTGTCGGCGCACGGAAGCCGTTCGAGTACGTTGCGCGCAGGCCGACCATCGGCGAGACATCGTAGCGCGTGGTCAGCTTGCCGACCTTGGCGTTGCCGAAGTCGCTGAAGTGCTCGTAGCGGCCGGCCAGGTCGACCGTCCAGCCCTTGACGATCTGCGCCGCCAGGTCGATGTAGGCGGCGCCATTGTTGCGACTGTGGCTGCCGGCGTCGGTCAGCGAGAAGCCCGGAAACGACTGGGCGCCTTCCTTGTAGCGCGAGGCCGGGTCGCCGGACTCGATATCGTAGGTGTCGTGACGCTGCTCGAGGCCGACCGCGAAGGTCAGCGGCGTGGCCCAGCCGACGTCGAACTCGTGGTTCAGGTCGAGGTTGTTGGTCCACTGGGTGGCGATGAAGCGTCCGGCGTGGAAGTCGGTCGGGGTCGAGCCGGTGTCGTTGAACAGCGCGACGTTGGCCGAGTGGGCGACGCCGAGGCTGGCCTCGTCGCGGCCGTAAGTGCTCGACAGGTCCCAGCGCCAGTTGCCGGGAAGCTCGCCCTTGAGGCCGACGGTCCAGGAGAAGTCGTTTTCCTTGAAGGTCTCCTGCGGCGAAAAGCCGAGCGGATAGACGGCCGGCAGGCGGCTCGGCATCCGGTAGTTCTCGAACGCGCGCGCCTTCTTCTGGCCGTAGGTCGCGAAGCTGTACAGGTTGAACTCGGGCGTCAGGTCGACGCCGAAGTTGGCCGCGACGATCTGCTGGTGGTACTGGGCGTCGCCTTGGATGTGGTTGACGTAGGGGTAGCCCGGAGCGTTCTTCACGGTCGGGTTGGCGGCGATCGTCGCCGGGTCGGTCACGCGCGGGTCGATGCCGCCGCGGTCCGAGAAACCGTGGTATTTGCTTTCGAGCGTCAGGCTCAGGAAGGAATCGGCGAACGGCGTCAGGCCGATGTTGGCCGCGGCGTCGCCGGTGTGGCCGCCGCCGTCGCCGTAGCCGCCGCCATTGACGTTGGCGGTGCCGCCCTTGTAGTTGGACTTGAGGATGATGTTGACCACGCCGGCGATCGCATCGGTGCCGTACTGGGCAGCCGCGCCGTCCTGCAGCACTTCGATGTGGTCGATGGCCGAGACCGGGATGTAGTTCAGGTCGGCCGCCGCGCCGCCCTGGTAGGGGCCGCCCAGCACGGCCAGATTGGCGGTGCCGTGGCGGCGCTTGCCGTTGACCAGCACCAGCGTGTTGTTCGGCGACAGGCCGCGCAGGCGCGCCGACAGCGTCATGTTGGCCATGTCGCCGCCGAAGGCCTGGGCGTTCAGCGAGGGCAGGTTCTGCGACAGCGCCTGGATCAGGTCGGGCTGGCCGGTGCGCCCCAGCGAGGTCGCGTCGAGCACCTGGATCGGCGCGGCGCTGTTCTCGGCCTTCAGGCCGGTCACGCGCGTGCCGGTCACGATCACGACGCCGGCGCTGGTCGGGCCGGCTTCGGCTGCGGGCGTGACGGCCGCGGGCGCGGCGGGTTTGTCGTCCTCGGCGGCATGGGCCAGGCCCAGGCTGGCGGTGAGGACGCCGGCGGCGACGCCGGTTTGAAGGATGACCTTGTGCATGAATACCCCTTTTTTTTGGACGGATGGATCGGACTTCTGTTGCCTTAATCGCCTCCAAGATGCTGCTTGGGGGCCGGTCTGGCGCCGGCCTCGCTGGTCATGCGATGCTGCGTCCTGCTTGCGTGATTACTTCTTGGCCGCCACCACCTCGATCTCGACCAGCCAGCCGGGATTCGACAGGCCCGCCACCTGCACCACGGCGCGCGCCGGCAGGTTCGGCTGGGCGCCGCCGAAGAACTGGGTGTAGGCCGACTGGAAGCCGGGTATGTCGGCCTTGCCGTTCTTGGCCGGGTCGCCGACCAGGAACACCTGCATCTTGACCACGTCGCCCATCGTCAAGCCCATGCCCTTCAGGACGTCCTGGATCTTGGTCAGCACGCCCATCGTCTGGGCCTTGGTATCGCCATAGGCCGCCAGCGTATTCTGGTCGGCGGCCTTGTCGATGGCGGGCGGTACCTGGCCGCTGACGAAGTGGATCGTGGTCCCGGCCGGCAGCGTCACCGCTTGGGCGATCGGAAAGTCCGAGTTCGGGATCTTGTGGCGCACGATCGATTCGGCGTGTGCGTGCATCGCCGGCAGGGCGGCCAGCAGCAGGGGCAGGGCGGCGCGGCGCAGGGCGCGGGTGGTGGTGTTCAGCATGGGTTTCCTCTCGATGGGTCGGTGTTTGGTCAGTGCTTGATCAGTGCTTGTTACCGAATTGGCTGTGCGTGGCCGGCGCCACGCCGAGCGCGCTGCGCTGGGCCGCGACTTGGTCGGCGCTCAGCGGCGCGGCGCTGTTGCCCCAGCTCGAGCGCACATAGCTCAGCACTGCGGCGATCTCGCCGTCGTCCAGGCTGTTGGAAAAGTCGGGCATGCCGCCGCGGCCCTTGAGCAGGACCGTCGCCGGATCGGTGGCCGGACCCTGCACGAAGGTATTGCCGGCCAATGCCGGGAAGGCGCCGGGAATGCCCTTGCCGTTGGCCTGGTGGCAGGCCGAGCAGTTCTTGGCGAACAGGGCCTTGCCGTCCATCGCCTGCACCTGCGCGTGTGCGTTCGCGAGCGCGATGGCGCTCAAGGCGCCGAGGAAGAGGTGTCGGAGCTTCATGCGCTTGCCTTCTTGTGGAGTTGTTCGATCTGCATCCAGGCCGATTCGATGGCGCCGGCCTGCCAGCCGGTCAGGTAGCTCATGTGTTCGCCGGCCAGCAGCACGCGGCCTTCGCCCTCCAGCAGGACCGGATAGGCGCTGTCGCGCCCGGCCTGGTCCCACTCGGCCCAGCCGCCCAGGTTGTACTGGACGCGGTGCCAGGCCACCGAGAACGCCGTCTCGAACGATTCGCGGTAGGGCGGGAAGATCTTTTCGCCGGCGGAAACCGCGAACTCGGCGCGCTCGGCGGGCGACAGCGCGCTGACCTGGATCGCATCGAGCGCGTAGTGGTAGTAGCCGAGGATCACGCCTTTCTTCGATTGCCAGCCGGTGGAAGGCAGCGAGATGGTGTTGATGCCCTTGATGTCGGTGTACACGTGGCCGCCGTAGATGCCGTCGTCCTCTTCCCAGAAACGGCGCTTCATCTGCAGGCCGATCTTGCCGACCGGGGCGTACGACACCTGCTTGATCGCGCCCTTGAATTTGTCCGAGAAGTCGGTGTCGATGGTGCGCAGCACCGACAGCGGGATCGCGCACAGCACGTAGTCGGCGGTCACGTTGGACACCTTGCCGCTCTTGACGTCCTTGACCGTGATCGTCACCTGGTCCGGCGACTGGCGGATGGTCTGCACTTCCTGGCCGTAGCGGATCTTGTTGCCGACCCGCTTGGCGAAGGCCTTGGCGATCTGGTCCATGCCGCCGACCGGCTGGAACATGGTCGCGTGCATCGGGAATTCCTGCACCGCGCTGTAGACCTTGCCGACTTTCGAGGCCAGCAGGTCGTGAAACGCCAGCGGATCCTGCAGCTTGCCCGGGTTCAGGCCGGCGCCCGGGTTGACCGCGTAGCCGGCGCCGTTGCGGCCTTTATAGGTCAGGTCCTTGCCGGACAGCGCGCCCTGGTGCTTCAGGTACTCGAGCAGCGCCATCTGGTCGTCGGCGCTGAGCTGGGTGTCCAGCTGTTTCGCCTGTACCGTCTTGGCCAGCAGTTCGGTCACGTGGCCGCGCATGTCGGCCTTGATGCGTTCCTGGCGCATGCGCTGTTTCGAATACGGGCCCGCGTCTTCCATGTAGACCCAGGCGTGGTCGTTCTCGTTGACCATGACTTCGAGCGGCACGCCGAATTCGCGCGTGTAGTACAGCGTCGACTGGTGGTCGAGCGGGATGCGCCAGGGGCCGTGGTTGATGTACTGGCCCTCGTCGAAGTGGCAAGTCTGCATCTCGCCGCCCAGTTCCTGCAGGCTGAAGCCCTTGCGGGCGCTCTGGCAACGGCCGCCGGCGAAGGGGCGCGCTTCCAGCACTTCGACGTGGTAACCCAGCTTGGACAGCTCGTAGGCGGCAGTCATGCCGGCCAGGCCGGCGCCCAGGATCGCCACTTTCTTGCCCTTGCCGCTGCCGGTCAGGGCCGGCGGGGCATTGACCTTGGAGGCGATGCCCATGCCCCAGGCATTCATGGTGTTGAGCAACATGGCCGTACCGCCGACTGCGGCGGCACGGAACAGAAATTCACGTCGGGTCAACGACGGGCTTACAGGATTCATCTGCACCTCAACTGGTCATCGAAACGGGTCTACGTGCTTGAGTTTCAGCAATAGGCGTGCCAGCACAATGGTTTAAATGAAAATCCTTTACGTAGAAAATAAAGTTTTTCTCGATATAGCTGCAATGTAAGCCAGTCGTAAGCCTGAAAAATCAAATAAAGTTCGTCAATGTGCGCTTGTATTGCTGTGAATACGGGCTTAACCGCCGATGCTTTCCGTAAACACGGCCGGACTTTGTTCAGGCAGCGACAAACTTTATTTTTTGCCATCACGGCAAAACATGTGAACCGCATATCGATATGCACAAAGCAAATGAAAAACGGGCCTTGCGGCCCGTTTTGCGGCGTTGCACCATTCTGGGTGCGTGCGCACTGGAATGGTCAGGGCGACAAGCCTTGCTGCACCGCGGCGATACTGGCCGCACCGACGCCCGCACCGCAGTCGCGCTCGAGCCAGTAGCTGAACTGGCCGAAGCTGGGCGCCGCGCCCGGTTCGCAATCGGGATAGAACTCGGTCAGCATCTGGCGATAGGCGGCGCGGCGCGAAAAGTCGGCATGGCTGGCCCGGTAGCGCGCCACCGCCGTGCGGAACACGGCACGCGTGGCGGCGTCGATGTTCAGGCCGGGAGGCTGGCCGGCCTTGCGCGGACGCCCGCGCTTGACGCCGGCGCTGGCGCCGCGCGTCTTGCCGCGCGCGCCGGAGTTGCCGTAGTCCGGCAGCAGGGCGTTGATCACCTGGCCGCGCTCCCAGAAGCGGCGCAGGTAGCGCAGCACGCTCGGGCGTGACACGCCATGCGCCTCGGCGCAGCGCGCCACCAGCGCGGTGCGCGCGCGCGACTGGTACAGGGCCGGTCCTTCGGCCTGCAGGCTGGCGACGATGTCCCAGGCCTTGTCGCGCAAGGCCAGATACTTGGGCGGCAGGCTTGGCGGGGCCGGCGGGGCAGCGTACGGGTCGTACAGCAGCAGGCGCGCGCGCCGACCCAGCACGTCGTCGGCGAGCACCTGCAGCGCCATCGTATGCGGCTGGCTGTGGCGCTGGCCGAGTTCGAAAGTGGCGGCGAGGGCGCGCTCGCGGTCGATCCACAGGATGCGCAGGGTACGCATCGGCGCTGTGTATTGGATCACATCGTTTGGCAGAAACATGGGCAGCTCCTGACGGCGTCGAACAATTGAACCTAAGCAAATATCGAGCCAGAAATCGCTTTTCAGGAATTACAAGCCCCGACGATTAGTTCAGGTCAAAGGAAGATCGCCTGCCGTGCTTAGTCTTCTAGCTTCGTGCCGCGCATCGCGGCCATCCCCGGCGGCACAGTCCGCCACCCCACAACCGTAGTCAATGACGAGTGAGGTACGCATGTATCCGTTTCCACAAGCGATCAACCCGGCGGTTCGCACCCACGTCGATGCCCAGACGGCATTCCTGAACGACGTGTCGAAGTCGATGTTCAAGTCCTTCCAGCAGATGTTCGACCTGAACATCCAGCTGGTCCAGACCATGCTGGAAGAGACCACCCTCGCCAGCAAGCAGATGCTGAGCGCCGACCGCCAGACCGAACTGCTGAGCGCCGCCACGTCGCGCGCCCAACCGGCCAGCGACAAGCTGCGCGCCTACCAGCAGCACATTGCCCGGCTGGCGGCCGACGCCCAGGTCGAACTGGCCCGCGTCACCGAGCAGCATGTGCAGAACACCAGCCGCACCGCCCAGGCCCTGGCCGAGGAGGTAGCGCGCGACGCCAACGAGCAGACCGAACGCGGCCTGCGCGCCCAGCAGGAAACCGCACGCCAGTACGCCGATCCGTTCTCGCGTTCCGGCGATGGCGATGCGCGCACGATGCAGCGCGGCGACGGCCAGGGTAGCGGCCACCAAGGCGGCATCGGCCAGCAGGGCGGCATGGGTCAGCAGGGCGGCATCGGTCAGCAGCAGCGCAGCACCGCCGCGCACTGAGTTGCGCTGAGTTGCACTGAGTTGCACTGAGCTGCACCGGTTCGCACCAGGCCGCGGCGCTCTCTACCGGGCGTGCGCCGGCCTGCTCGTGTCAATCACCCAGCCCGGCCGCCCGTGCCGGGCGTTCTCAAGCCGGACCGGCCGGCTGGCCCGCGGCGCCGAGGCGGGTCAGCAAGGCCGCCCGATACTGGCGGCTGCAGGGAGCGTACATGCCGCCCTGCAGCTGCAACTCGCAATCGCCCTTATCGCGCGGCAGCACGCGTTCGATGGACGACAGGCGCACCGCGGCGCGCCGGTGGCAGCGCACGAACTCGGGGCCGAGCCGCTCGAGCAGCCCGGCCAGCGTCTGGCGCAGCAGTGGACTGCCGCCGGCCGTGTGCAGGACCACGTAGTTGTCGGCCGTTTCGATCCAGCGAATCTCGTCGGTGCGCACCACCCGCGTGGCGCCGCGCTCGGTCACCAGCAGCTGGCGCAGCGGGCCGAGCCGGGGCAGCTTGTGCGTCGCGGGTTCGGGCACGGCTGCGGCTTGAATCGTTGCCGGCGTTTTCGCACCATCCACGCGCGCGCGCAGGCGCTGCAGCGCGCGTTGCAGGCGCGCGGCATCGTAGGGCTTGAGCAGATAGTCGATCGCGTCGAGGTCGAAGGCGCGGATCGCGTGCTGGTCCCAGGCGGTCACGAAGACCAGCAGCGGCGCCGGTTCCGGCAGCGAGGCGGCCAACTCGAGTCCGGACAGCTCGGGCATGTCGATATCGAGGAACAGCGCGTCGGGCCGGAAGTCCGGGATGCGCGCCAGGGCATCGAAGGCGTCGACGGCGTCCTCGACCGCATCGACGCCGCTCGCGCCGGCCAGCAGCCGGCGCAGCTTGTCGCGCGCCGGGCGCTCGTCGTCGACGATCAGGATGCGCATGGCAGCCTCAGTTCGGCGCGCACGCCGCCGCCGTCGAGCGCCGTTAGTCCGAAGCTGGCGCGCTCGCCGTGCAGCGCCGTCAGCCGCGCGCGCAGATTGGCCAGGCCGATGCCACCGGCCGGCGGCGCCGGCGTGGCGGCCGGTGCGGGCATCAAGGCGCCGACGTCGTCCTCGACCCGCAGCACCAGCTGATCGCCCTCGCGCACGGCCGAGACGGCGACGCGGACCGCGCCGCGGCGTTTTTCGACCGTGTGCTTGAACACGTTCTCGAGCAGCGGCTGCAGGCTCATCGCCGGCAGGCGCTGGCCGAGCAGGGTATCGTCCACGACCCAGGCGATCGTCACACGGCCGTCGAAGCGCGCCGCCATCACGCCGGCATAGCCGCGCGCCAGGCGCAATTCGACCTCGAGCGTGGCTTCGTGCGCATCGCCCAGCGCCAGCGTGGCGCGCAGCACCTCGGCCAGCTGGACCAGGGTGGCGTCGGCCAGCTCGACGTCGCTGTGCATCAGCGAAGAGATCGTGTTGAGCGCGTTGAACAGGAAGTGCGGCCGCATCTGCTGCGCCAGGTGCTGCAGCTGGGCCTGGCGCAGCAGGGCGGCGGCCCGTTCCAGGCGCAGCTTCTCATCCAACAGCGCGCGGTAGGACTGCACGCCGAAGCGCACCGCCGTGAACAGGCCGAAGAAGATCGAGATCTTGATCGATTCGTACAGGAATACTTTGGGCCAGGGATCGTGGCCGTAGGTCTCGCCGACCAGCGCATACACGGCAAGGCGCATGCCGAAGGCCAGCGGCGTGAAGCCGATCCAGTACAGCGGCAGCCACAGCACCTGGCGCGCGAACCAGCGCCAGGGCGTGGCGAGCAGGGCGTCGCTGTCGCGCGTGCCGTGCAGCTGCACCAGCGTGAACAGCGTGGCCACCAGTGCCGACGAGCCGGTCCACAGCAGCGGCTTCCACAGCGCGTGGCTGTGCTCGTTGCGGATGAAGTCCTGCACTTCGACCAATATCATCAGCGCCCAGAACAAGAGCCAGGCACCGATGAACACGGCATTGCGGCGGAAGGCAATCATGCGTCGATGATGACCCATGCAGGCTGACTTGTCAAAATGAAACTACGGCGGCTTGGGCGCGCCACCCGGCAGGCTCGGCCGCTACAATGCAAAAAAAATATCGAAATCGGATTCGCCTTGATCTCGTCGCGCCTTACCCTGCCCGTGTTTTGCGCCATCGCCTGCGCCCTCGTCGCCGCGCTCAGCGTGCTCGGGTGGGTGATCGGGAACCACACGCTGACCTCGGTGCAGCCGGGCCTGCCCGCGATGGTGCCGATGACGGCCGCGCTGCTCGTCACGTGCAGCGCGGCGGTCGTGCGCCAGATGTCCGGCAGGTCGGCACGCACCGGGGCGCTGCTGCTGGTCTCGGCGGCGTTGCTGCTCTTGCTGTGCCATTCGCTGATCCGCTCGCACGGCGATCTGCCCGGCCTGGCCTGGATCGACCTGCGCAAGCTGACTTCGCCCGTGACGGCGCTGATGTTCCTGATGACCGGGGCCAGCTTGCTGTGCAGCGGCCTGTTGCGCCGCGTGCAGACCGGCCAGTGGCTGGCGCTGGGCGTGTTGATGCTGGCGTTGCTGACGCTGGCCAGCTATGCCTTCCGCGACACCGCGCTGTATGCGCTGCTGCCGGCCCGGGGCACCTCGGTGCTGACCACGTTCTCGTTCATGCTGCTGGCGGTGGCGCTGCTGGCGCTGCGCCCGCGCGAGGGCATGATGGCGGCCGTCGGCGGGGCGGATGCCGGTGCCCGCATCGCGCGCCGCCTGCTGCTGTCGGCGCTGGCGCTGCCGGTGCTGCTCGGCCTGGCCTGCGGGATCGCGCTGTACCTGGACCGGATCGACGTCACCACCGCGATCGCCTTCCAGGTATGGGGCATGATCGCGCTGTTCACCGCCGTGGTCTGGCAAGCGGCCTTGCTGCTGTACCGCGAGGAAGAGAAGCGGCGCGAGGCCGAACGCGCCCGCGAAAGCGCGCTCGCGGCGCTGCGCCAGGCCGACGCCCACAAGGACGATTTCTTGGCCCTGATCGCGCACGAGCTGCGCAATCCGCTGGCGCCGATCGGGGCGGCGGCCGATCTGCTGCGCATGCAGTGCGAGGCCAATCCGGCCCAGGCACGCCGCGCCGGCGAGATCATCGGACGCCAGGTTGCCAACATGACGCACCTGATCGAGGACTTGCTCGACCTGTCGCGCGTGTCGCGCGGCCTGCTCGAGGTCGATGCGCTGCCGGTCGACCTGCACGTCGCCGTGTGCGATGCGGTGGAGCAGGTCAAGCCGCAGGTCGAGCGGCGCGGACACCGGCTCGAGACCGAACTGGGCGAGCTGCATCCGATGGTGTCGGGCGACCACAAGCGCCTGGTGCAGGTGGTCGCCAACCTGCTGGGCAACGCGGCCAAGTACACGCCCGAGGGTGGGCGCATCCACCTGGCCCTGCGCGTGCACGCGGGCCGGCGTGAAGCCGAGGTGCGGGTCGAGGACGACGGCATCGGCATCGACGCGGCCCTGCTGCCGCGCGTGTTCGACAGCTTCATCCAGGGCGGCCGCAGCGCCGGGCGCGCCGAGGGTGGCCTGGGGCTCGGCCTGGCCCTGGTCAAACGCCTGGCCGAGCTGCACGGCGGCAGCGTCGCCGCGTTCAGCGCCGGGCCCGGGCAGGGCAGCTGCTTCGTGCTGACGCTGCCGTGCAGCGCGGACGCATGCGCGGACTGATGATCAATGCTTCAGGACGGCGGGCGCGTAGGTCTTGACGAAAAACGCCAGCGTGATGGCGGCCGTGGCCAGCAGCGTAAGCGCGCGCACGGCTGCCGCCGGCGCGCGCCGTCCGGCATGCGCGCCGCCGTAGCCGCCCAGCACGGCGCCGGCTAGCATGGCCAGCGTCTCCGGCCAGCGCACCGCGCCTGCAGCGATAAAGGCCAGCACCGCCACCGCATTCGCGGCGCTGACCATCAGCGTGCGCGGCGCGTTCAAGTGCTTGATGTCGCGCTGCTCGAACAGGCCCCACATCGCCATCATCATGATCCCGACCGCGCCGCCGAAGTAGCCGCCGTAGATCCCGAGCAGGAACTGGACCGCCAGCACCGCGTGCGCGTGGATGCGCACGCGCGCGCGCAAGGCCGCGCCGATGCGGCGCCCGAACGCCAGCGCGATCGACGCCACCAGCAGCAGCCAGGGCAGCGCCGCCGCGAAGCGCGAGGCCGGCGTGTGCAGCAGCAGCAGCGCCCCGGCCAGGCCGCCGCACAGCGTCGCGGCCAGCAGCGCGCGCAGCGGCACGGCGCCGACCGGCTGCAAGCCGTCGCGGTAGGCCCAGGCACTGGCCAGGCCGCCGGGGAACAGCGCGACGGTGCTCGACGTATTCGCCAAAACCGGCGGCACGCCGGCCGCGATCAGCGCCGGCAGCGTCACGAACGAGCCGCCGCCGGCCAGCGCATTCATCGCGCCGGCCACTGCCCCCGCACAAAACACCGAGATCAAGTTGTCCATGCACCCATGGTAGTGGCGCGCCGGGGAGGGCGCAATCTGGCATTTCCGGTGCTAGACTTCGGCCATTCCGAATTCACGAGGATGCGCGATGCGTTTCGACCTGACCGACATGCGGCTGTTCCTGAGCGTGGTCGAATGCGCCAGCGTGACCGGCGGCGCGCGCGCGATGCACCTCGCGCCTGCCTCGGCGAGCGAGCGCATCGCCGGCATGGAAGCGCTGCTGGGCGCGCCGCTGCTGGAGCGTAACCGGCGCGGCGTGCGCGCCACCGCAGCCGGCGAAGCGCTGGTGCGCCATGCGCGCACGATCCTCGGCCAGGTCGAACAGATGCGCGGCGAGTTGCGCACCTATGCCACCGGTTTGAAGGGCCGCATCCGCCTGCTGTCGAACACCGCCGCCAACGCGACCTTCCTGCCGGCGCAGCTGTGCCGCTTCCTGAGCGCGCATCCGGACCTGTCGGTCGACCTCGAGGAGCGGCCCAGCGTCGAGATCGTCCAGGCGCTGGCCGAGGGACGCGCGGAACTCGGCATCGTCGCCGACAGCGCCGACCTGGGCGTGCTGCAGACCCGCCTGATCGCGACCGACCGCTTCGTGGTGGTGGCGTCTCCGGCGCACCGGCTGGCGGCCGCGGGGGCGGCCAGCTTCGCCGACGTGCTGGACGAGCCGGTCGTCGGCGTGGCCGACACCGCGCTCGAAGCGCACCTGGCCGAACGGGCGTCGCGCCTCGGCCGCCAGCTCGACTACCGCATCCGCCTGCGCAATACCGGCAACGTGGCGATGTTCGTCGAAGCGGGCGTCGGCGTGGCGATCCTGTCCGATGCGGTGGCGCGCCGTCTGCCGGGAGCGCTGGCGGTGCTGCCGCTGTCCGAGCCCTGGGCCACGCGCCGGCTGTACCTGTGCGCGCGCGATTTCTCGACATTGACGGCGCATGCGGCGCTGCTGGCGCAGCAACTGCTTTCAGGATGAAGCATCAAGGGTTTCCCTGATGAAGAACCGGCCTCGGCCTTGGTCTTTTGCCGCGTAGAGTGCCTTGTCCGCTTCTGCGCCCAACGCCGCGGCGCTGGCAGGAAAGGAGACAGTGTAGGCAACGCCGATGCTCGTCGATAGCTTGCGCTCGCATCCTTCCAGAACCAACGGGCGCTCGAACGCCTGCAGAATCTTGTTCGCGACGAGCGCCGCTTCGTCAACCGCTTTGAGACCCTCGAGAATGACCGTGAACTCGTCCCCGGCCAGGCGGCAGACGGTATCGGTGACGCGCACCGATGCTTTTACACGCTGGGCGAACTCCTGCAGCACCACGTCACCCGCGGCATGGCCGAAAGTATCGTTCACCTGCTTGAAATGATCGACGTCGAGAAACATCAGGCCAATGGCGGAACCACTGCGTTGGGCGCGCCGAAGCGCTTCCGCCAGGCGTTCGTCATAGCTTCTACGGTTTGGCAAGCCGGTCAAGGTATCGATCCTGGCCAGCCTGCTGAGCTCTTCCGCGTGCCGTTTTGCCTTGGAAATATCCGAGCTCAATACGTACACCCCTTGGCAGACCCCATCCTGGATATCCGGAATGCCCGTGACCTCGACCGATATCACCCCGTTCGGCCCTGGTACTTCTGTCTCGAACCGGATCGTTTGACCGGACAAGCCGCGGCGCAGCATTTCCTGTTCTCGCAAGTACATTTCCTCGCCCAGCACTTCTTTCGCAGTCTTGCCGATGATCTCGGCAACCGGAACGCCATGCCACTTTTCATAAGTGCCGTTGGCGAAACGGTAGCGTTCGGAAGTATCGATGTATGAAATGAGTACAGGCACATTGTCGGTGATCGTACGCAGGCTTCGTTCGCTGGCCTCCAGGCGACGCGCCGATTCTTTAAGCGCCGTCACATCCTTCAGTGCGATGACGGCGCCGATGCTGGCACCATCGCTGGCGTGGAGTGCCCGTCCGCTGGCAAACAAGAAGCGTTGCGCACCGTGCGTTGGCTTGACGACGATTTCGCTGTTTTCGACCAGTTCTCCGTTCAGTGCCCTGAACAGGGGAATCTGCTTCGGCGTCATGCGGGTCTTGCCGTCGCCGGTGAACAGTTGGTAATGGGTTGCCCATTCTTCCGGCGGGATCCGCGCCTCCGGAAGGCCATGGATATCCCGTGCTGCGCGATTGAACAGGGTGATCTCGCCGTCCCGGCTACAGACGACCACCCCGACATCGATCGAATCGAGCACGACGCTGATCAACTCACGCTCCCGGGCGAGCTCGTCTTCGATCTGCTTCCTGACCGAGATGTCCTGGATGAAGCTGCCGAAGAAGGAAGCGTCGCCTGCGTTGATCAAGCCAACCGTCATCTCCACCGGGAATTCGTCGCCATTGCGACGCAGTGCGGACATTTGAATTCGCTTCCCGAGGACACCTGCGCTGCCGCCGCTCGAAGCGCGCCTTAGGCCTGCATCATGGGCGTGCCGGAAACGTGGCGGCACGATGGTGTCGGTGACCGTGCGGCCGAGCACCTCTTCGCGGGTCCAGCCAAAAATTTCCTCGGCCCTCGGATTCCAGTCGGTAATGATCCCCTGTGCATCGGCGCCGATGAAGGCATCCTGGGCGGTATCGATGATCGCCTTGACCCGCTGCTCCCCTTTGCGCGTTTGCTCGACGGCTGCGTTGAGCTCGCTCGTGCGCTCCAGTACGCGCGTTTCGAGCGTGCTGTTCAGCTCACGCAAGTCCTGCTGTTTCAGACGCAGCCTGGACAACAGAGCGTTCAGGGCGCTTTGCAGAACATGGACTTCGACCAGGCAACTTCGGATCGGCGGGATGTCGTGGGTATTGCCGGCCTGGAGTTCTTCGGCGTAGCGCGTGATGGTTTGCAGAGGTCTCGTGATGCCTCTCGACACAGCCCAGGCGAGCAGCGAGACGACCAGCGCGGCGCCGAGACCGCTCCACAGGATCTTCTTTTGCAAGGCCTCGACTGGCCGATACGCCTCGTCGAGCGGTTGACGGACGAGGACAGTCCAGCCAAGTCCAGGGTACGAGCGGAGGCCGCGACTCTGGCTGTATCCCACCAGATAGCGCTTGCCGTCGGGCCAGGTTTCAATGACTGACCCGTTCACGCCGCGCTGGGCCTGTGCCAGGCTGTTCTGGTGAATCACCTTGTCCGTATATTCCTTGGGTCCCAGCAGGACTGCGCCGCCTCTGGAGACGATCAGGGAGTCGATGGATCCGCGCGCCGCGCGCGCGCGCAGGCCCGACTGCTGCACATCCGCAGCCCATTGCCAGCTCAGGTGCGTGCCCAGCACGCCGGCGATAGCGCCGTCTGTTCCGCGGTAAGGAAAAGCGATATCGAAAAAACGCTTGGGTTCGCCGCTGGGATTCGGTAATAACTTGGCCAGCATGACTGCTTCATGCACGTCGTGCAGGTGTTTGCCACGGTAGGCTGCGGCGAACCAGGGGCGGGCCGCGACACTTGCCTTTTCCAGTATGCGCTTGGCGGCGACTTTCACCGTGCCGCTGTTGTCGGTCAGCCCAATCCATGCGTAGTACGGATAGGTTTCCTGCATGCTTTCCAGCACGGCACGCTTGGCATCGGCGGACACCCGCTGGTCCGCGATCTCGTAGCGCCCGGCCATCAGTTCGACTTCACGGTAGCGTTCGTACATGCCCTGGTCGAGCTTGTCGGTCGTCTGGAATGCCAGTTCCGCCAGACTCTGGCCGATCTCCCGTTCGACCTGGCTGCTCGCGGCATGCCCCACCAGTTCGATGATGCCGAAGGTCAGTAACAGCATCACCGACACAATGGTTGCGGCTAGGGCTGGGGCAAGGGCGAGGCGGGGAAAACGAATGCGGGAAGACATGGATTTCGGCTTTACATACTCATTTTGCAGCCGGGCAGCATATCACGACATTTCCGTAAGAAAATCGAAGTGCATTGATTCGTGCACATGTGTCGCGTCCAGACCGTTATTGCGTTGCCTATAATCAACAATCGTGGCGCATGTCGTTACCGATCCTGGTCTAGATTCTCCCAGTCCGATGCTTCAGCCTGCGACGTTCTCTCTCCTGTCTGCCGAGATTGAAACCGAATCGAGCTGCGGTCGATGCGGCGTGCGTGTATCGATCAACCTGCCGATTTCGTCGGCATTGACCGGGGGGCTGTACAGATAGCCCTGGCCGCTATTGCAGCCATCGGCGGACAACAGCATTTCCTGGCCATTCGTTTCGATACCTTCGGCAACCACATGCATGTCCAAGCTGTGCGCCATCGAAATGATCGCTTTGGTGATGGCCTTGTCTTGATGGTTGTTGGGCAGGTCGCGCACGAAGCTGCGGTCGACCTTGATGGTATTGATCGGAAAACGCTTCAAATAAGACATCGATGAATAACCGGTGCCGAAATCGTCGATGGCCAGCATGATGCCGGCCCGGCGCAGCGTATCGAGCTTGGCGATGAAGGCTTCGCCGGCATCCATCAGCATGCTTTCCGTCAGTTCCAATTCGAGCATGGCCGGATTGACGCCGGTCGTGCGGACGATGTCCAGCACGGTGTCGACGAAGTCGTCTTCGACCATCTGACGCGCGGACAAGTTGACCGCCATACGCAGCTCGCTGTAGCCCTGGTCATGCCATGCCTTGAGTTGCACGCATGCGGTTTTCAAGACCCATGCGCCGATCGGCACGATCAGGCCGGTTTCCTCGGCCATCGGGATGAATTCCAACGGGCTGATCAAGCCGAGGTCGGGATGGGCCCAGCGGATCAGGGCTTCGACGCCGAAAATCTGGCCGGTGACCAAGTCGATTTGCGGCTGGTATTGCAGCACGAATTGGTCGCGCTCCAACGCGCGCCGCAGATTGCCGTTCATGGCAAAGCGTTTTTGCGCCTCGCCCTGCATACTGCTGTGGAAGACTCGATACGTGTTCTTGCCCGCGTTTTTTGCGTAATACATGGCTGTGTCGGCAAACTTGAGCAGGGCATGGATATCGACCGCATCGTCGGGGCAGCTGCTCAGGCCGATACTGCCCGATATATAGATTTCATTGCCGTTGATCCTGACCATTTGCGACAGGGCGTCGATGCATTTTTTCGCCACCGTCTCGCCAGTCGTGCCGTTGGCGACATTTTCCAGGATGATGGCGAATTCATCGCCGCCGAGGCGGGCCACGGTATCGCCGAAACGGACCGAATCGCGCAAGCGCTGCGCCACCACGCGCAGCAGTTCATCGCCGACATCGTGGCCGAGCGTGTCGTTGACGGCCTTGAAATTGTCCAGATCGAGAAACATGACGAAGGCGCGCTGATGCAGCCTTTGCGCTTGTGCGATGGCGGCAGCCAGGCGATCGTGGAAGAAGTAACGGTTGTGCAAGCCGGTGACGCTGTCGAAGTGAGCCAGACGGTCGAGCTTGGCCTCGATGCGCTTGCGTTCCTCGATCTCGCTTTCCAGTTCGATTTCGCGTTTCTGAATACGGTCGAGCATCGCATTGAAGGCCTTGGCCAGCATGCCCAGGTCGGCCGAGGCATCGACCTGCGCGCGCAGCGATACGTCGCCCTTTTCGGATATCGTCCGGGACGTGCTGGCCAGGGCATGCAGCGGTGCGGTCACGAATCTTTGCAGACGCGTCAGGGCCAGATGAGCAATGCTCAGACACACCACCATCACCAGCGATATCGACAGCACATACCAGCCGATGCGATGGTAAGTCGATGCCAGATCGGTGTCGATCACGACCGTGCCCAATGCCTTGCCTTCATAAACGATACGGCGCGACAGCCGCAGCTGATGCAGCGAGAAGCGATATGCATTGCCGTCCAGCGTTGTGCCCCCGGCCGCCTGATGACGGTGCTGGCCGGCTTTGACATATTCGCTGAAGACGTTCTGTCGGGTGTCGAATACGGTGGCATGCGCGATGTCGTCGAATGCCTTCAGCGTGCCGAGCATCTCGTTGGCCGATGCCTGGTCCTTGAAGATGATCGCTGCCGATATATTGTTGGCGACGACTTCCGCCTCGGTCCGGGTCTGCTCGAGAAGGGCCGTGCCGGACAAGTAGGTTTGTAAGACCAGCAGCAGTACGCCCGCCAGGAAAATCACGATGCCGCTGGTGAAAAGGTTGGCGAGCTTGAGCTTGGTACCGACCGTTTGCCGGCCGATCCACTGGAATTTGCGCATGGGGTGCATCAATATACCTTTCTGGCCAGTCGCAGGAGTTTCGAGCTGACTTCGACCTTGGCTTGGGTTGCGCTCGCTTGATTGAATTCGAATCCGACGCGCTGGTCTGCGGTAGTCAACTCGACGGTGACGCCGCGGCGCGCAGCGCCTTCCTGGTCCGCAATCGTCATCACGCCGCCGGCAAGGCGAATGCGCTCCGGTTGCAGCAAAAAGTTGTCCATTTCCGAATCGGCAATGAACACGATTTGACAGCCGTGAAACGCTTTATCGACATCGCGAAGGCGTTTGACGACGATGTGGAGTTGGCCGACTTCCTTGTTGTCGATCGTGTCGAGCGCACTGCCGAACGGATCCCTGCCGAGCACGCACAGGTTGAGCGCCTTGTCCGGCCGATCGCCCCAGTTCGTAAACCGTGCAAAGTTGTAGATGAAGGCCGCTTTCAAGGCATACTCCGGCGTCGCCGTGGTCTGCGCCCACGGGGATGCCGATACCAGCGCGAGCAGCGCACCCGAGGCGGCGACGGTGCGTGCGATGCGGGCCAGGCGCGCATCCATCGACATGAAGCGAGCCATCAGAAGCGGTAGCTCAGATTGGCCCGGAATACGCGGCCGTCCTGGCGGATCGAGCGTAATACCCGGGCCGGGCTGCTGTTGTCGAAATGTTCGTCGCCGGGAGGATCCGAAAAATCCTTGTTCAGCACATTGTAGATGCTGGCGCCCAGCTCCAGATCCGGCGCCAGCTTGACGCTCGAGAGCGTCAGATTGGCAACCGAAAAGCCGCCGACCTGGCCGCCGACGACCGTGCTCCGCTTGCCCGTGTACTGCCATTCCAGGCCGACCCGGGCGGATTGGCTTACCAATGGCAATGGGCGGCTGTAATTTAATTTGGCCAACTGTGTCGGCGAATTGGTCAAGCGCTGGCCGGTCGCGCTGTCCCTGGTGAATTGAAACGAAGCGCTGCCTTTCAAGCGGCTGCCGTCGGCGCCCAGATATTCGGCTTCCAGCTCCATACCGCGCGCGGACGCTTCGTTGATGTTTTTGTAATACAACAATTCATCGTCAGGATCGGTCGCCAGTGAAATCAGGCTGGTCATCCGGTATGCAAATACGGAGACGGTGCTGCGGAAATCCTGACGCGGAAAATACTCGGCCACGACCTCATAGGTCTTGATATGTTCCGGTTTGAGCGCCGGACCGGTTTTATAATGGCCTGCATCGGTAATATAGTAATTCTCGAGTGCATTGGCCGAACGGAACGCGGAACCGTACAGTAGCTTGGTGGTGATGTCCGGCGTCGGCGTATAGATCAGACCGAGGCGCGGGCTGTTGGTGTTGCCGCTTTCTTTGCCGTAGTCGTGGCGCAGCCCCACATTCAAGATCAGTTTATTGCTCAGTTCAATTTCGTCCTGCACGTAGACCGCGTAGCCATGCGTTGGATTGTCGGTGTCCAGGATCGACTCGTAGGGAGTGACGTTGAAGTTTTCCTGGCGCCGCAAGGTCGCATCGGAGACTTCGACACCGTAAATCAGCTTTTGCTTGCTGAATGCTCGATCGAGGAAGCGCACATCGCCGGTCACGACATCGCTGGCGCTGTAATCGCGATTCAGTCCAGCCGCGTCCGGACTGTAGGCGTAATCGCCGGTGTAGCGGTAGCGTGCAAAATTCAAGCTTGCATTCAATTCCAGCGTGCTCGACAAGGCATGTTGGAATACGGCGCTCGCGCCGACATAGCGATCGCGAGTGGCGCTGCGCGGATCGTCGAATTGTTGGCCGAACGACGCGGTCGGCACGCCCTTCTTGCGGTCGCCCAAAAAGGCGGTCAATGTCAGGTCGCCGAATGCGTATTTCGCGAACAGGCGCTTGGTCCGGTCCGTATCTAGGCCGGAGGCAATGCCATGGTTGCTGGCGGCATCGTCGTATTCCGGAAAATAGCGATCGGTGCCGGCGGTAACGCTGTCGGACAGGCTCAGCATCGCTTCGCCGCCGTTGGCGAAGCGCTTGCCGGCGATGAACGATCCCTTGCGCGCGCGATAGCTCGCCAATTCGGCGCCGACGCTGGCGCCGTCGAATGCGCGGGCTTTCTTGGTGATGATGTTGATGACGCCAAAAAACGCATTGCTGCCATACACCGCCGACCCGGGTCCCGGCACGTATTCGACCCGTTCGATCAGTTCTATATCGATGGGAAATTCGGTGCCGACCGAACCTTGCCCGAATACGCTGTCGTTCAGCCGCTGCCCATCGATCAAGACCAGTATCCTGGAGTTGTAATCGCCCGGGCGTCCCGCGCCGCGCGTGCCGACATAATCGTAGTTGCGGTCGTAAGAGACGTACACGCCGCGCATGCCGCGCAAGATATCCGCAAGCGTACGGTAGCCGAACGCTTTGATGTCGTCCGCCGTCACCACCGATACGGACGATGGCGCCTCGCTGAGTTTTTGCGGGAATTTCGATGCCGTGACGATTTCGACGTTGAATAATTGCTCGAGTGGTAAAGCAGTCAGGTCATCTGCGCGGACTGGCAAGGTATAAGCGCACAAGATTGCTATCGTGAGCGCATTGAGAACTGTACGGCCGGTCGGCATAAAGTCTTTCGGATGATTACGGGGCAAAGAAGTGTCGATGTGCGAAGCGCCACCGTCACGGATGCACTTGGTCAGAGACCATTTGTGCAAACATTAAAAGTGACCAATAAAAACATATATTACACTAAGGAAACTAATAGATGATGCCAATCATGCTTAGTGTTGTATATTGATCAGATGGAACGATTGACTCGGAAATGAACCGAAGTCAGCCGTATCGGTGGGGGACCGGGCAGTTGCGGATCGGGATGGCGGTGGCGCTCGACGCCTTTCAGTCTTCCATTTCGTCTTCGCCAGGCTTGCGCCCGCGCGAACGGTCGAGCGACTCCTTCATGCCTTCGACTTCGCGCATGAACTGGTCGACGCCCTTGTCCTGGCTGACGCGCAGCTGGGGCGGCATCAGTGTGGCCATGTAGAGCTCATCCGAAAAACGCCCGGTGCGCTGGACGTTGGCGGTCAGGATCAGCACCGAGCCGAGCAGGGCGAGTCCCGTGCAGATCCAGCGGTAGCGGCCCCGGTTGGGCGGTTTGATGGTGCACAGGTGGAAGTAGATGGTGGCGGCCACGATCGCGGTCGCGACGTGCGAGGCATAGTGTGTAAACGCCTCCAGCGAGAAGGCATAGCCCAGCGTCGCGGCCAGCAGCGCGTAGCCGCCCAGCGCCACCACGCCGCAGCCGATGATGAACAAATGCCGCCCGAGTCGCGCGTGGCGTCCGAACAGGCGGTTGGCGAAGGCCCAGGCGCCGCTCCACAGCAGGGCCGCGCCGATGCCCCAGGCGACTGCCTCGACGTAGCGCACGGTTTCGAAGTAGCCGGTGTCGGCGATCCAGCGCGCGCACAGCGACAACAGCCCGATCAGCAGCGCGCCGGCCGCACCCGGCAGCGCGCCTTCCCAGCCGTGGAAGGTGCGGTCCGGCAGTTCCTGCGCGACCGGGAAGGCGGCCGGGCGCACCCGGATCGACGTGTGACCGATGCGCACCACGGTGTCGCCCGACAAGGCCACGCTGCCCTGGCGCTTGCCCTGGTGGACGATGCCGTTCTTGCTGCCGAGGTCGCGCAGCACGGGCTGGCCTCCAGCATCAGCTTCGACCACGGCATGGCGCGCGGCGGCGTAGTCGTCGTCGAGGATGAAGTCGTTGTCGTAGCCGCGCCCGATGCGGATCGGCAGCGCGTCGATGCGATGGCGCTGCAGCACGTCGCCGCTGCGCGCCAGGATCTCGATGAACCAGGGGCCGTTCATCGCGCACCTGCGGCGCGTGCGTTCTTCAGCTGCACGCGCCCGAGCGCCGACAGGAAGGCACGCGTGGCGCGCAAGCCGTTGTCGTAGGAGACGCCGGTCAGGTCGAGCCGGCTTTGCAGGCTGGCACGGTCGTCGTCGGTGCTGGCGGTGAGCAGCGTGAAGTTGTACAGGCCGGCGAACTTGCGGTAGGCGCGCACGCAGGTGACGGCGCGCAGCGGCAGCGTCGCGGTCTGCACGAACTGTTCGGTGCAGCTCGGGCGCGTCAGGCGCGTGTCGCGCGAGGCGCCGAGGCGGTCCACGCGGAACTGGCTGCTGGCAAGGAAGGCGAACTGCAGCGGCGCCATCGTGGTCGAGCGCAGGTACTGGTGCGTCATCGAGACGTGGCCGGTCTGCTGGGTGTCGGAGACGTAGATCGCCGCTTCCATCGCGCAGCTGACCGAATCGGCCGTGTACTCGGCCTCCAGGCGGAAGTTGGAGCGCCCCCAGCAGCGCAACTGCTGCGATTCGCGCACCGGCACGCGGTACGGACCCATGGTCTTGATCGACAGCGGTTCGGCCAGCAAGCGGTCGATCATCTCGCGCTGGTGAGCCAGCAGCTGCTGGCCGATCAGCGGGTTGAAGTTTTTCGGAGGGTGCGGCTGGGCGGCGACGCGGCGCAGCAGCTCCTGGGCGTATTTGACCGGCACCAGGAAGCTGACCAGTTCGCCGTCGCGGCGCTTGGAGACGTTGACGCCGGCGACGATGCCGGCCGCGGTCACGCTCGGCCCGCCGCTCATGCCCGAGTTGATCGGCCCGGTGAAGATCAGCTGGTCGTAAAAGCTCCTCGTGATGACGCCGTTGTACGCGCCCTCGGAAATCGCAAAGCCGAGGTCGAGCGGGTTGCCGAGCGAGTACAGGTACTGGCCCTGGGTCAGCTTGACCGGCGTGTCCGGCACCTGGAAGAAGCCGCTGCCGGCGCGGTCGACGCGCACCACGGCCAGGTCGTGCAGCACGTCGACCGCGAGCAGCTCGACTGGGCCGGTCTTGCCGTCGGTGTCGATGTATTCGGCGGCGTAGACGTCGGGGTCGAGCGCCATCTGCGACACCACGTGGTAGTTGGTCAGCACCAGGTTGCCGGTGCCGACCAGGAAGCCCGAGCCGACCGTCGACTGGCTGCGGCCGTTTTTCAGGATCATGCGGATCTGCAGCAGGTCGCCCTTGGCGGCCGAGTACAGCTGCTGGGCGGCGGACGAGGGCGTAGGCAGGGTCGCGGTGTCGTCGGTCTCGCCGGGACCGGGGGCGGGCAGGGTGGCGGCGGGCGGCGTGGCCGGCGGCGTCACCAGCGGCGCCGGCGGCGCTTGCCGTGCTTGCTCTGCTTGAGGTAAGGGCCGCGCGCGAGCGCCTGCGCCCGTACCTGCGCCTGCGCCTGCGCCTGCGTGGGCCTGCGCGTTCGTCACGTCCTTGGCAATGGCGGCGGCCGCGCCCCGATGCGTGGCGGCGCCGGCGGATGCGGCGAAAGCAAAGGCGGCGGCGGCGGCGAGCAGACCAGCCGCAATCGCCGCGCCGATCGGCAAGACGCGCATTGTATTCCTGGCAAGAGGGCAACCTGCCTATCTTGCCAGATTACCGCCAGGGCTGTCTTACAGTTCGCCGTCGAGCGCGGGTTCGGCGTCGGTCTGCGGGCTCATCATGTGGCCCAGCTTGGCCTGCTTGGTGTTCAGGTAGTTGTTGTTGTACTGGTTGCGGTTGACCAGCAGCGGCATGCGTTCGGCCACCTGGATGCCGACCTTTTCCAGCGCGGCGATCTTGCGCGGGTTGTTGGTCATCAGGCGCACCGCCTTGACGCCGAACTGGGCCAGCATCGGCTGCACCAGCTCGTAGTTGCGGGCGTCGGCGTGAAAGCCCAGCTGCAAGTTCGCTTCCACCGTATCGGCGCCGGCTTCCTGCAGGCGGTAGGCACGGATCTTGTTGACCAGGCCGATGCCGCGGCCTTCCTGGCGCAGGTAGAGCAGCACGCCGCGGCCTTCAAGGGCGATGCGCTGCAGGGCCGTCTCGAGCTGGGCGCCGCAATCGCAGCGCTGCGAGAACATCACGTCGCCGGTCAGGCATTCGGAGTGGATGCGCGCCAGCGGCGGCTCGCCGTCGGACAGGTCGCCCAGCGTCATGGCCAGATGCTCCTTGCCGGTCGAATGTTCGACGAAGGCGTGCAGGGTGAACTGCGCCCAGGGCGTCGGCAGCGAGCACGAGGTGACGTAATCGACCAGGTTGGATGGCGCGGTGGCGTTGTCTTGCATGACGATGTGTCCTGAAACGATGCGTGATGTAAAGCGTGAGTTTACCGGAAATCCGGCATGCCCGTGCGGAACGGCCCCGTAGCGACACCGTCACAGGGTGCGGGATTTCGTTTAAAACAGTTCCGCATGGCATTATTGCCGTGCTACGCTGAGGGTCTACACCAAGTATCGACTTTACCGATTTTTATGCCGACCCGCTCCCTTATGCTGCTGCGCCGCTTGCGGCCGCGCGCCCTCGGCGCCTGGCTCGCACTGGCGTTCACCCTGCTGTCCATCGTGCTGACGCTGCTGCTGGTCGGCGTCATCGAGTACAAGGCCACCGAGCAGGTCAAGTCGGGCATCGGCAACGGCCTGGCCGAGCTGGCGCTGCAGACCTCGGACAAGCTCGAGCGCGGGATGTTCGAGCGCTACCGCGAAATCGACCTGCTGGCCCAGCGCATGCGCCTGCACGCCGACTTGCCGGCGGCCCAGCGCCGCGCCGCGCTCGAGCAGATCCAGGGCGGCTTCGGCTTTTACAGCTGGATCGGCGTGGCCGGGCTGGACGGCAGGGTGCAGGTCGCGGCCCAGGGCTTGCTCGAAGGAGTGGACGTCTCGGGCCGGCCCTGGTTCGCCCGGGCGCTGCGCGGCGAACACGTCGGCGACGTGCACGACGCCGTCCTGCTGGCCAACAAGCTGCCGCGCCAGACCGAGCCGTGGCGCTTCGTCGACATCGCCTTCCCGCTGCTGGACGGCGCCGGCCGACCGGACGGCGTCCTCGGCGTGCACATGTCCTGGGCCTGGGCGCGCGACGTCGAGCGCTCGGTGATGGCGCGGGTCGGCGCCCGCCGTGACGTCGAGGCGCTGATCGTCGACAGCCACGGCGACGTGTTGCTCGGCCCGCCGGACGTGGCTGGCAAGCGCCTGGCGCTGCCCAGCCTGGGCGCGGCCGGCGCACGGCCGGACGGCGGCTACCTGGTCGAGACCTGGCCGGACGGCCAGGCCTACCTGGTCGGCTTCGCGCGCGGGCGCGGGTACGCCGGTTACCCGGGCCTGGGCTGGACCGTGCTGGTGCGCCAGGATATCGACGACGCCTATGCGCCGGTGCGCCGGCTGCGCGATTACGGCCTCGGCGCCGGCGTGCTGCTGGCCGCCCTGTTCTCGCTGGCCGGGCTGGTGGTGGCGCGCCGCATCACGCGGCCGCTGCATGCACTGGCCGGCGCCGCCCAGCGCATCGGTAGCGGCGAGACCGCCGCAATCGCGCCGGCGCGCGCCAGCTACGAGGAAGTCGACGCGCTCTCGAGCACCTTGCACACGCTGGTGGCCGACCTGGTGCAGCGCCGCCGCGATCAGGAAGACCTGAATGCGACGCTGGAGCGGCGCGTGGCCGAGCGCACCCGCGAGCTGGAGCGCGCACTGGCGACCGTGAGCGCCGGCAAACAGCGCCTCAGGAGCGTGGTCGAGACCGCGCAGGAAGCCTACGTCGGCGTCGACATGCGCGGCCTGGTGGTCGAGTGGAACAGCGCCGCGCAGGGGCTGCTGGGCTGGCGCCGCGACGAGATCGTCGGCCAGCCGATCGACCGCGTGATCCCCGAGCGTTACCGCGACTCGGCCTGGCGCGCGCTGCGCCACTTCCTCGACACCGGCGAGCACGTGTTGCTGGACCGCCGCGTCGAACGGCTGCTGCTCACGCGCGCGGACGCGGAGGTGCCGGTCGAGATGTCCACCGGCCTGGCCGGCACCGGCGAAGGCATTTTCTTCAGCGTGTTCCTGCACGATATCTCGGCGCGCAAGCGGGTCGAACGCATGAAGGAAGAGTTCGTCGCCACCGTCTCGCACGAGCTGCGCACGCCGCTGACCTCGATCAGCGCTTCGCTGGCGCTGCTGGCCGACGGCATGGCGGGCGAATTGCCGCCCGGCGCGCGCGGGCTGGTCGACGTCGCCAATGCCAGTTCAGAGCGCCTGGTGCGCCTGGTCGGCGACGTGCTCGACCTGCAGAAGCTCGAAGCCGGACAGATGGACGTGCGGCGCGAGGTGCAGCCCTTGCTGCCGGTGGCGGAAGGCGCGCTGGCGGCGATGCAGTGCTTCGCCGCCCAGGCCGGCATCGCGCTGGCTTGCCACGTGGCGCCCGGGGCGGCCCGGCTGCGCGCCGCGGTCGACTGTGACCGCATCACCCAGGTGCTGACCAATCTGTTGTCGAACGCGGTCAAGTTTTCCCGGCACGGCGGCACGGTCACGCTGGCGCTGGAAGGGCACGAGGACTGGATACGCATCGCCGTGAGCGACCACGGCGCCGGCATCCCCGAGCACTTCCGCGCACGCGTGTTCCAGCGCTTCGCCCAGGCCGACGGCGCCGATTCGCGCCGCCAGGGCGGCACCGGGCTCGGCCTGTCGATCTGCAAGAGCATCGTCGAGGAGCATGGCGGCAGCATCCGCTTCGACAGCGTGCCGGGCGAGGGCACGACCTTCCATGTCGAGCTGCCGGCCGTGGATGAGGTATCGATCGATGCGCGAGCGTAAGAAGATTGCAGTCAGGCCGTACGACCAATCCGACATAGCGACGGGCGGTCGATCACCCAATGTGACCCCTTGTGACACGCTCGGGCGTCCCAAACTGCAATTACGGCAGCGAACCTGCCGCGTGAATGTGTCTCCACCTCAGTGATCGGCTGAGAATTTTGCCGCCAGTGCGCAAGCGCCGGCGGCTTTTTTTTGGGCGTGCCTCAGGCGGCCGGATCGAGGTAGCGGCGCAAGCGCGCCAGCAGTTCCTTCGGCTGGAAGGGCTTGATGATGAAGTCGCTGGCGCCGGCGTCGAGCGCGCGCACGGTGTCGCGCTCGGTGTTCTTGGCGGTCAGCATCAGCACCGGCGTGGCTTGCCAGCCGGCCTGGGCGCGTATCACCGCGAGGATTTCGAAGCCGTCGACGTAAGGCAGCATCACGTCCAACAGCACCAGATCGGGCACGCTCTGGCTCAGCACGTGCTCGACCGCGGCGCGGCCGTCGGCGGCGTGGATGACGCGCCAGCCCTGGTGCTCGAGCATGAACACCAGGACGTGGGCGATGTGGACGTCGTCCTCGACGACCAGGACGGAGGGCTGTGCGCGCATGGGCGATCCAGAAATCGAAAGTTGCTCCAAGGATTTATTATAGCCTCGGATTTCACAATGTCGCTCTGGCCTGTCGCTTCGTGGCGACGGTCCGGCGTCACATTTCGACGACCGGACCGGGCGCGGGCGAACTCAGGGAGCTCAGGGCAGGTCGAACAGCAGCAGCTCGGCCGCCTCCCCCTGGTCGATCACGACCTTGTCCATGGCCGTGATCTTGAGCGCGTCGCCGTCCTTGAGCGGCACGCCGTTGACGGTCGCGTCGCCGCGGATCACGTGCACGTAGGCGCGGCGTTCCGGGTCCAGCGCATGCTCGACGCGGTCGCCTTCGTCGAGGATGCTGGCGTAGATCGACGCGTTCTGGTGGATCGTCACCGAACCATTGCGGCCGTCGCGCGAGGCGACCAGGCGCAGCTTGCCGCGCTTGCTGGCTTCGTCGAAGTGCTTTTCCTCGTAGCTGGGTGCGATATTGCGCGTGTCCGGCTGGATCCAGATCTGCAGGAAGTGCACCGGCTCGGTCTGCGAGCCATTGAACTCGCTGTGACGCACGCCGCTGCCGGCGCTCATGCGCTGAACGTCGCCATAGTGCAGCACCGAGCCGGTGCCGATGCTGTCCTTGTGCTCGAGCGCGCCTTCCAGCACGTAGGAGATGATCTCCATGTCGCGGTGGCCGTGGGTGCCGAAGCCGGCGCCGGCGGCGACCTGGTCTTCGTTGATTACCAGCAGCGGGCCGAAGCCGCTGTGGCGTGTGTCATAGTAATCGGCGAAGGAAAAGCTGTGGCGGCTCTGCAGCCAGCCGTGGTGGGCGGCGCCCCGTTCTTCGCTGCGGCGTACTTCCATCATGATGCGCTCCTTGTGGTGTGCGTGTTGTCGATGGAAACCAGTATAGGCGGTACGGCCCGGCAGGAAAAACGAGATATTTGCAGGGCAAGCATCGAAAAAATCGATGCCCTGGCCGAAAGGTCAGGGCCGTGCGCGCTTGAGCGGGTCGAGCAGGCCGCGCAGGGCGTTGTGGTCGAGTTCGTACATCAGTTCGAGCAGCTCGCCCAGTTCGCCCTTGGGAAAGCCTTCCCTCGCGAACCAGGCCAGGTAGTGGCCGGGCAGGTCGGCGATCTTGTGGCCCTTGTACTTCCCAAAGGGCATGTCGCGCTCGAGCAGGAGTTGGAGGTGTTCGGGTTTCATCGTGGCGCCACTTTAGCAAACTTGCCGCGCGCGGTAGCATGCGTTTTTGCCCTGACCCGTAAAGGAATGATCCGATGGACCCTGAATTCGATCTCGAGCGCTTCGTCGACGCCCAGCGCGGCGTCTACGACACGGCGCTGGCCGAGCTGCGCGCCGGCCACAAGCGCAGCCACTGGATGTGGTTCATCTTCCCCCAGATCGCCGGGCTGGGACGTAGCGAGATGGCGCGGCGCTACGCGATTGCTTCCAGCGACGAAGCCGCGGCCTATCTGGCGCACCCGCTGCTGGGCGCGCGCCTGCGCGAGTGCGCGGCCGCGGTGCTGGCGCACCGGGACCTGGACGTACACACGATCTTCGGCGATCCCGACGACATGAAGTTCCATTCGTCGATGACGCTGTTCGCCGACGTCGCGCCCGACGAGGCGCTGTTCCACGATAACCTGGACCGCTTCTTCGGCGGCGAGATGGACGTGGCCACGATCGAGCGTCTGGCTTGAGGTCCGTAGCTCGAGTTCCATATGCGTCGTGCAAGTCGTGTTGTTGCGTATAATCCCTGGCTAGTCCGTCACCAACCTACACAACAACATGGCTTCATCTTCAGAAAACATCAGCATGGCGGTGTTCTGCGACTTCGAGAACGTCGCCCTCGGCGTGCGCGATGCGAACTACGAAAAGTTCGACATCAAGCCCGTCCTCGAACGCCTGCTGCTCAAGGGCAGCATCGTCGTCAAGAAAGCCTATTGCGACTGGGACCGCTACAAGAGCTTCAAGGGCACGATGCACGAAGCGAACTTCGAGCTGATCGAGATCCCGCACGTGCGCCTGTCCGGCAAGAACTCGGCCGACATCCGCATGGTGGTGGACGCGCTCGACCTGTGCTACACCAAGGCCCACGTCGACACCTTCGTGATCATCTCCGGCGACTCCGACTTTTCACCGCTGGTATCCAAGCTGCGCGAGAACGCCAAGCGCGTGATCGGCGTCGGCGTGAAGAATTCGACCTCGGACCTGCTGGTCGCGAACTGCGATGAATTCATCTTCTACGACGACCTGGTGCGCGAACAGCGCCGCGCCGCCGCCAAGCGCGACGAGCGCAAGGCCCAGCCTTCGCAATCGTCGCAGAACAACCGTCGTCCGTCCGACGACTCGAACCGCAAGCGCGAAGAGATGGAGGCGCGCAAGCTGCAGGCGCTCGAGATGGTGGCCGAGACCTACGATGCGCTGGTCTCGGAGCGCGGCGACACTGGCAAGATCTGGGCCTCGCTGCTGAAAGACACGCTCAAGCGCCGCCGTCCGGACTTCAACGAGACCTATTTCGGTTTCCGCACCTTCGGCAACCTGCTGGAAGACGCGCAGACGCGCGGCCTGTTCGAGTTTGGCCGCGACGAAAAGTCCGGCACCTATGTCTATCGCAATCCGAACCAGCTGGTCGAGTTGCCGGCCGCCGAAGCGCTGGCCGCGGTGACCGAGGGCGAGCCGTTGCAGGCGGTGGCGGAGCCGGCCGCGCTCGAGGCGAGCAATGCGGCAGGCCTGGAAGCAGGCGAGGGATCGGGCGACGCTGCAGCGCCGGCCCCGGCACGTGAGCCGCGCGGCCGCGGCGGCCGTGGCGGACGCGGACGCAAGGGCCGCGAACAGGGCGACGCCGCGCAGGTCAATGCCCAGGCTAGGCCCCAGGCGGCGCAGCGCGAAGGCGCGCCGACCGAGCTGGGCGCCGAGACCGCGGGCGAGGCCGAAGCCGCGCCGCCGGCGGCGGCCGCCATCGCCGATGCCGGCCCGGCGCCGACGCCGGACCTGGCCGAGCAGGAGCTGCCGGTCCCGGCGCCCGAGCTGGACGGCGGCGCCGACGCGCAGGCCGCAGCGCCGGCGCCCGCAGCCGCGCCTGAAGCCGGCACCGACGCCAACGCCGAGCCGGTCCCGGCGCCGGTGAAGGAACGCCGCCGCGCCCCGCGCGCGCCACGCAAGACGGCGGCGCGCAAGGATGCGGCCGCAGCATTGGGCAACAGCGCGGACGACGGCGCGGCCGACATCGCGGCCGACATCCCCGCCGAAGCTGCGCCCCAGCCGGTTGCTGCCGCCAACGCCAACGAGGAAGACGCGGCCGTCGCCGCCGACGCCGCCGTGGACACTGGCCCGGACGACGCGTCAGCCGAAGGCCAGGCCGCCAAGGCGGAGCACAATAAGGGCGCCCGCCCGTCGCACAAGGCGCCGTCGCGCAAGGCTGCGCCGCGTCCGCGCCGTCCGGCCAAGCCGAAGACGCCGCCGGAGAACGGCTGAGTTTCGGGGCTGAAGTTCGCGGCTGAACTTCGCCGAACGCCGCGGCTGACCGCCGTGGCCGACGCTCGTCTCCGCGCGCATGCGCCAGCGCACACGCCGGGCGGGCCTGTGCCATAATGACAACGCCGGAGCGCCGCTGCGTCCCGGCACTTGCCGTCATTGTCGTCCTTGCCGCCGGAGACACTCATGCGCCTGCCCGCCATCCGTACCCTGAGCATGCCGATGCTGCTGTGCGCGGCGCTGCTGTCGCTGCAAGCGCTGCAGCCGGCCGCCGCCGCGTCTTCGGTGCCGTCTGCCTCGCACCCGCTGCTCGGCATCTGGGTGCTGAGCCTGCCCACACTGCGCTGTGCCGAGACCTACCACTTCCGCGGCGACGGCACCACGCTGGTCAAGAGCGCCGCGGAGGTGTCGGAAAGCGAGTTCACGATCACCGAAAAGCCCAGCGCCAAGGGCTTCTACAAGCTCGAAGACCGCATCGTCAAGGACAACGGCAAGCAGGACTGCTCGGGCGAAGTCATGAAGCCCGGCACCAGCGCCACCAACTACATCCGCTTCCACCCATCCGGCGCGCGCTTCGTGATGTGCCGCGATGAGAGCATGCAGGCCTGCATCGGCCCGTTCGAGCGCAAGCCGGCCGAGGGCATTTGATAATGATTTGCTAAATACTGTCTATGTATTCCACGATGCTCATTATCTGCTGGGGTATATTTTCTCTGTTTTCTTTGAAGATAGTGCAGATATTATTGATATGCGCAATCTGCCTACTGAAGCCTAACTCGTTAGATAAAAGTGTCAGAAGTTGTTTGCCTTCGACATGTAGCCACAGGTCGTTTTTTTCTCTAATTTCCTGATAATCACGGAAGGCCATCGACAGCTCATGCTCGTATCTGTCGATCGCTTTCGACTCCGCAATTGGTGGAATATTGCCAATGGCGGTCAGGTTTTTTCCTTGCAAGTCAATCCAGCTCGAGTTTGACCAAATTTCGCTTATCGCGCGATGATTTTGAAACTTCGCATCTGATCGATAACAAGCTCGTCCGAAGATCCATCGGCCTGCTCTCTTGTCTGACATTCGCAGGATGAGGGAGGTGGCTGATTCCGTTAATGATGCTCGGCGACGCAAAATTTCTAATGCGGCCGGATGGATAAAAGCATTTTCTATCTCATGAAACGGCAAGATAAATAAGCCTGCTTTAGTTAGTTCTAATATTTCTTCTTCGGTTCTATGATCTCTATCGACGATTCCGCCAATATGCAGCCCTCCTTGATCTTCGCTTAGCATTCGGCACGCATCGACTTTGCGAACAATCTCTTTGCAACCGCCACCTTCCATGAAGCGGTAATTTTTGTCTACTTTCACCAGGTCTATTAGACGGAAAAATTTATCGCGTTCCGCCCCGCTTCTATCCCCTTCAATAAAAATAAATCGCTTTTGAGCTATGGAAAAAGCAGGCGAGCCAATCGCGGCTGAAAGTACGCTCAAAGCGGGTCTATCGGCAAGTGAGGCAACTTCAGAAACTTTCCTTGTTTCAGGAGTTCGTTGAACTACGAATGAACATTCTAGGCCAGCCGCTTCAACCGCTTCCATTGAATGCGTTGCGATCCAAGTTTGGCCTTCGGTTACAGTGTCCCGCAAATACGAAATCCAAGTACGGATCATCTCTGGATTTAAGTGCAGTTCAGGCTCATCAATAAGCAAAAGTCCGTTGCGAAGGCCAAAGCGTTCAATTTGGCCGATCACGAATGCAATTTCGCGCTCACCGCCGCTTAATTTATTGAACGTAATTGGAGTGCCCATTGAATCAAACAGAATACTTTTGCTTTTCGTGTCTACGCCCAGAAACTGAAGGTGTGGCAGTACCGATTTAACGGACGAGCCATAATTCAAAAACTGATCTTCAAATTTGGGGCGTTCTTCGCCTTTTAGGTGAGCTAACCGTGTGGCTTGAGTAAACTCTGTCGCTTTTTTAGCTTCCGTGCCAACCAAGTATTTCAGCCACTCCTCATACTTGCTTCTTGATGATGCAAAAGCTCTATGCTTACGATGGCCGGCGGAATCCCAGTCATTGTCCAACGATTGCCCGTATTCATGTGCCTGTATCATTTGAGGGGGGTAGGCTCTATCCGCGTCAAGGGAAAGGTGAAATGTCTCAGCAGCCAAACGAAGTCTCTCAATCATCATTTGTACAATTTGTGGCCCCATCTGATGATTTGGTGACTCCGTTAAGTAAATTTGCTGCCCCCCACTGCTTGAAGATTTTAGTGTTAAATTCTGCGGATTTATGATGCCGTTCTGCTTTAAGGATTCTAAAAGTTCTGGTGGAGCTATTTGATGGATGCTGTTCCCTAGGTCGACGGATACATTGATCTCGTGGGTTTCGTTGAATGGATCGCCTCTAGGGATGTCAACGCCAGATGATAAGCCAAGCCTGTGGGCTGCAGAGTTTACAACATCTAGAATGCTACTTTTTCCAACGCCGTTTTCCCCGATCAAAGCAACTAATGTGGCGCCTTTGGGAACATCAATTACAATATTGGAGAAGCCTCTCCAGTTAACAATTTCTAATCTTGTTATTTTCATGTTTTATCCGATCTAATATCGTGGTTGACTAGCTCGTTTAAGGTGACGACATTACATTGTTAGGTCGCGGTTAAGCATTATCTAATTTTTCTTCAGAATAATGCAATTTTCGCGCGTGTGTGGATGTTTCATGGCTTAGGTGGCAGGTTCAGTGTATATTGCTGGGCGATCAGACAATACTTGGATTCCTGATGTCCCCGCTTCTGCTTTTCTGCATCCTCATCGCCTACTTCGCCCTGCTGCTCGGCGTCGCCTGGCTGACCGCGCGCAACGCCAACAACGACGCCTTCTTCATCGGTAACAAGAGCAGCAACTGGGTGCTGGTCGCCTTCGGCATGGTCGGCACCACGCTGTCCGGCGCCACCTTCATCAGCGTGCCGGGTGCGGTCAGCCACGACGGCTTCGGCTACCTGCAGATCATCGTCGGCTACGTGATCGGCTACATCGCCACCGTCTACCTGCTGCTGCCGCTGTACTACCGCCTGAAACTCACCTCGATCTACAGCTACCTCGACGGGCGCCTGGGCCGCCGCGCCTACCAGTGCGGGGCCGGCTTCTTCATCCTGTCGCGCCTGTTCGGCGCCACCGCGCGCCTGTATCTGGTGGTGGCGGTGCTGCAGACCATCATCCTCGACAGCCTCGGCGTGCCGTTCTGGCTGACCACCTTCGTCGTGCTCGGCATGATCCTGCTGTACACCTACCAGGGCGGCGTCAAGACCATCGTCTGGACCGACACGCTGCAGACCACCTGCATGCTGGCCGGCCTGTTCGCCTGCGTCGCCTTCCTGCTGCACCGGCTCGACCTGTCGATCCCGCAAGCGCTGCAGCAGATGCAGGCGCATGGCCTGGCGCGCGTGTTCGACCACGACGTCGACAGCGCCGGCTTCTGGGGCAAGCAGGTCCTGGCCGGCATCTTCATCGTGCTGACCATGACCGGCATGGACCAGGAGATGATGCAAAAGACCATCTCCGTCAAGACGCTGAAGGATTCGCAAAAGAATTTGCTGAGCCTGACCGCGGTGCTGGTGGTGGTGCTGTGCTCCTTCCTGTTCCTGGGCGGCCTGCTGACTTTGTACGCGCCAACCGCCGGCGTGGGCGCGACCGGCGACAAGCTGTTCCCGGCCGTGGTCATGGGCCATCTGCCGGCGGCGGTGCAGACCGTGTTCCTGATCGCGCTGATCTCGGCGCTGTTCCCGAGCGCGGACGGGGCGATCACGGCGCTCACGTCCAGCTTCTGCATCGACATCCTCGGCATCCAGCGGCGCGACGATTTGCTCGAGAGCGCCAAGCTGCGCCTGCGCCGCCGCGTGCACCTCGGCTTCGCCTTTCTGTTCCTGCTGATGGTGCTGGTGTTCAAGTGGATCGACGACCCGAGCATGATCGGCGTGATCCTGAAACTGGCCGGCTACACCTACGGCCCGCTGCTCGGCCTGTTCGCCTTCGGTATGATGACCCGGCGCACGCTGAACGACCGGCTGGTACCCTACGTGGCGATCGGCGCGCCGCTGCTGTGCGCGCTGCTCGACTTCAACCAGCACGCGCTGCTCGGCGGCTATCGCGTCGGCCTGGAGCTGTTGATCCTGAATGGCGCGCTGGTGTTCGCCGGCCTGTTCGCGATTTCGCGCCGAGCTTCGCGCCATGACGGCGCCTCTCTCTCCCACTCTTATTCCAACCTGCCGGAGTCCCGATGACAACCAAGCCCAAGTCCACACTGCGCCGCGGGATCGGCGCGCTCTGGCGCGGCCTCGATGCGACGCGCCGCTTCGTCCTGAACCTGATCTTCCTGCTGCTCGTGATCGCGCTGCTGTGGGCGATCTTCGGCGGCGGGATCAAGCCGCTGCAGCCCAAGACCGCGCTGGTGCTCGACCTGAAAGGCGCGCTGGTCGAGGAGAGCGCCGGCAGCGTGCGCGATTCGCTGGTGGCCGGCCTGTCCGGCAACGCGATCAAGAAGGTCCAGCTGCGCGACGTGATCAATGCGCTCGACGCCGCTTCCCGCGATGCCAACATCAGCAGCGTCGTGCTGCTGCTGGACGACATGGATGGCGGCGGCCTGGCCTCGCTGCACGAGGTCGGCGCCGCGCTGGACCGCGTCAAGGCGTCCGGCAAGCCGGTCATCGCCTGGGGCGGCAGCTACGACCAGAAGCGCTACCTGGTCGCATCGCACGCCAGCGAAGTCTACCTGCACCCGATGGGCATGGTGATGATCGAAGGCTTCGGACACCACCGCAATTACTACCGCGATGCGCTCGACAAGATCGGCGTGACGGTCAATCTGATGAAGGTCGGCACCTATAAAAGCTTTGCCGAGCCGTATATCGGCAACGGCCCGTCGCCGGCCGCGCAGGAAGCCGACAACTTCCTGTATAGCGCGCTCTGGAACGGCTACACCGGCGACGTCGAAAAGGCGCGCAAGCTCCCGGCCGGCAGCATCGCCAAAGGCATCGACGAGCTGCCGCAGCGCATGGCCGCAGCCAACGGCAACGCCGCCAAGGTGGCGCTGGACTGGAAGCTGATCGACGGCATCAAGACGCGCGACGAAGTGCGCAGCGAGATGGTCAAGCGCGGCGTCTGGGACGAGAGCATCAAGAGCTTCCGCCAGGTCTCGCTGGCCGATTACGTCGAGCGCCATCCGCCCAAGCTGCTGGGCGACGCGGTGGCGGTGATCGTGGCCTCCGGCGACATCACCGACGGCACCGGCGGCCCCGGCGTGGTGGGCGGCTTGACCACCGCCGCGCAGGTGCGCGCCGCGCGCGAGGACAAGCAGGTCAAGGCGATCGTCCTGCGCATCAATTCGCCGGGCGGCAGCGCGTATGGTGCGGAGCTGATCCGGCGCGAGCTGGAACTGGCGCGCGCCGCCGGCAAGCCGGTGGTGGCGTCGATGGGCGACGTCGCGGCATCGGGCGGCTACTGGATCTCGATGGCGTCCGACGAAGTCTTCGCCGACCCGTCTACCGTGACCGGCTCGATCGGCGTGTTCGCGATCCTGCCGACCGCCGACAAGGTGGCCGACAAGCTCGGCATCCACACCGCCGGCGTGACCACGACCTGGCTGGCCGACGCCTACAACCCGCTGCGTCCGCTCGATCCGCGCTTCGCCCAGCTGATCCAGTCCAGCATCGATAACGTTTACAACCAGTTCACCACCAAGGCCGCGATCGCGCGCCACACCTCGCCCGAGAAGATCGATGCGGTCGGCCAGGGCCGTGTCTGGACCGGCGCCCAGGCCAAGGAACGCGGCCTGGTCGACAGCCTGGGCAGCTATGGCGACGCACTGCGTTCGGCCGCCAAGCGCGCCGGCCTGGGCAGCGACTTCCGCATCGCCTACGCCGAGCGCCCGACCACCTTCGCCGGCCGCCTGCTCGAGCGCCTCGGCCTGTCCGAAGCGATGACGACGACGGTGCAGGTCAAGCTCGGGCTGCTACCGGGCGTGGACGCCAGCCTGCCGCTCGATGCCCTGAGCGGCGGCGCGCTGGGTGGCGGCATGACCGGCGTGGCGCGCGACTTCGGCTGGCTGAGCCAGGTGGCGCAGCGCCGCGCGCCGTTCGCCGCGGTGACGCACTGCCTGTGCGAGGCGCCCTGAGCTTGCACTGGCTTTGAACCGGGTTCAGTTCAAGAGGCGTAAAGCGGCATCAGCAGTTTGTAACAGCATGTAGGCCACATGCATACATCATGAAAACGGGTGCGGACGCGAGTTCGCGCCCGTTTTTGCATGGAACGTCCGCTTTCTTGGCCTCAACGGTGTAAATCCAGTCAAAGGCGAACCGGGAGCCCGTGCCGACGATGGGCGAACCACGAAAAATGAATGTTCTCGTCTGTACGTTACGAAACAAAAATAGCCGACGGAGCATGGTAAAGTTCCACGCTGCGTTTATTGTGCTTTTGAACACTCGGCCGCCAAGGACAAGCATGGATTCGACCGTCTCACCAGATAAAGAAAAAACCACCACCACCCCGCAACGCACGCGCAAGTCGCGCATCATCGGCGCGATCGTCGCCATCCTCGCCATGGTCGGCCTGGGCGCACTGGCCTGGCACCTGACCCACCAGGCCCCGGCCGGCGGCCCCGGCGCGGGTGGGCGCGGGCAGGGCGGCGCCGGCGCGGGCCGCGGTGGTCCTGGCGGTGCGGGCGGACGCGGCGGCATGCCGGCCACCACGGTCGGCGTCGGCAAGGCCGAGCGCGCCGACATCCCGGTCACCATCGAGGCGCTGGGCACCGTGACGCCGGCCGCGGTCGCGACCGTGCGCCCGCAGATCGGCGGCGTGCTGCAAAAGATCCTGTTCACCGAAGGCCAGATGGTCAAGGAAGGCCAGGTGCTGGCCACGATCGATCCGCGTCCGGCCCAGCTGTCGCTGCTGCAGGCCACCGGCCAGCGCCAGCGCGACGAAGCCCAGCTGGAAACCGCCAAGGTCACGCTCGGCCGCTACCAGACCTTGCTGCAGCAGGATTCGATCGCGCGCCAGGACGTCGATACACAAGCCGCGCTGGTGAAACAGCTCGAAGGCGCGGTCACCACCGACAAGGCGGCCGAGGGCATCGCCCGCGTGAACCTCGGCTACACCCAGGTGCGCGCGCCGATCTCCGGCCGCGTCGGCCTGCGCACGGTCGACATCGGCAACCTGCTCTCGAGCGGCGACGCCAACGGCGTGGCGGTGATCACCCAGCAGTCGCCGATCGACGTCGAGTTCGCGGTGCCGCAGGACCACCTGCCGGAGATCCAGCAGCGCGTCAACCAGAACGCCAACCTGCCGGCGATCGCGCTCGACCGCACCCGCACCGATACCCTGGCCAGCGGCCGCTTCTTCGCGCTCGACAACCAGGTCGACACCCAGACCGGCACCGTGCGCGCCAAGGCCCGCTTCAACAACGAGAACGCCAAGCTGTTCCCGAGCCAGTTCGTCAACATCCGCCTGCAGGTCAACACGATCAAGAACGCCATCACGGTGCCGGTGACGGCGCTGCGCCATGGCGCCACCGGCGACTACGTCTACGTGCTCGATCCGCAGACCAAGACCGTTGCGCTGCGCACCGTGACGCGCGGCGAGTCGACCGTCGACCGCGTCGAGATCAAGACCGGCCTGCAAGGCGGCGAGACCGTGATCACCGAAGGCGCCGACCGCCTCAAGGATGGCGCCAAGGTGATGCTGCCGGGCGATCGTCCGCAGGGCGGGCGCGGCCAGGGCGGCGCCGCCGGGCAGGGGCAAGGCGCGGCGGGCGCGGCCCAGGGCGGGCAGGAAGGCGGCCAGCGCCGTCATCGCGGCCAGCAGGGGCAGCCGGGTCAGCAGCAACAGCAGCAGGGCGGGGCGCAATGACGGCATCCATCGCTCGTTTTAGCCGGGACCGTATCGCATGAGCCCATCCGCACCATTCATCAAGCGCCCGGTCGCCACCGCGCTGCTGATGCTGGCGATCGTGCTGGCCGGCCTGGTCGGTTACAAGTTCTTGCCGCTGTCGGCGCTGCCCCAGGTCGACTTCCCGACCATCCAGGTGCAGACGCTGTACCCCGGCGCCAGCCCGGAAGTGATGTCGCGCACCGTGACCGCGCCGCTCGAGCGCCAGTTCGGCCAGATGGCCGGCCTGTCGCGCATGAGTTCGACCAGCGCCGCCGGCGTCTCCGTCATCACGCTGCAGTTCGGCCTTGGCCAGACGCTCGACGTCGCCGAGCAGGAAGTGCAGGCCGCGATCAACGCCGCCACCTCGCTGCTGCCGACCGACCTGCCGGCGCCGCCGGTGTACGCCAAGGTCAACCCGGCCGACGCGCCGGTGCTGACGCTGGCGATCACCTCCGACACGATGCCGCTGACCGAGGTCCAGAACATCGTCAACACCAACCTGGCCTTGAAGATCAGCCAGGTGACCGGCGTCGGCCTGGTCACGCTGCAGGGCGGCCAGCGCCCGGCGGTGCGCATCCAGGCCAATACCGAAGCGCTGGCCGCCAACGGCCTGGGCCTGGACACGCTGCGCAGCGCCATCACCGCCGCCAACGCCAACAGCGCCAAGGGCCAGTTCGACGGCCCGACGCGCGCCTACACCATCAACGCCAACGACCAGCTGTTGACGGTGCCGGACTACCAGAACCTGATCATCGCCTACCGCAACGGCGCCCCGGTGCGCCTGAAGGACGTCGCGCGCGTGGTCGACAGCGCCGAGAACGTCAAGCTGGGCGCCTGGGCCAACATGAAGCCGGCGATCATCCTGAACGTGCAGCGCCAGCCGGGCGCCAACGTGATCGCCACCGTCGACGCCATCAAGCAGCGCCTGCCGGACCTGCAGGCCAGCCTGCCGGCATCGGTCAGCCTGTCGGTGCTGTCGGACCGCACCACGGGCATCCGCGCCTCGGTCGAGCACGTGCAGATCGAGCTGGTGCTGGCGGTGCTGCTGGTGGTGCTGGTGATCTTCGCCTTCCTGCACAGCGTGCGCGCGACCGTGATCGCATCGCTGGCCGTGCCGATCTCGCTGGTCGGCACCTTCGGCGTGATGTATTTGCTCGGCTACTCGCTGAACAACCTGTCGCTGATGGCGCTGACCATCGCGACCGGCTTCGTGGTCGACGACGCCATCGTCATGATCGAGAATATCTCGCGCTACATCGAGGAAGGCGAGAAGCCGATGGCCGCGGCCCTGAAGGGCGCGACCCAGATCGGCTTCACCATCATCTCGCTGACGGTGTCGCTGATCGCGGTGCTGATCCCGCTGCTGTTCATGGGCGACGTGGTCGGACGCTTGTTCCGCGAATTCGCGGTGACGCTCGCGATCACGATCCTGATCTCGGCGCTGGTCTCGCTGACGCTGGTGCCGATGATGTCGGCGCGTTGGTTGCGCCCGGAAGACCCGTCGCACCAGAGCGGCTTCGCGCGCCGCTTCCAGGGCTTCTTCGACTACGTCATCAAGCATTACGACCGCGGCCTGAACTGGGTGCTGGAGCGCCAGGGCCTGACCCTGCTGGTGGCGCTGGGCACGCTGGTGCTGACCGCGCTGCTGTGGACCTTCATCCCCAAAAGCCTGTTCCCGACCCAGGACACGGGCCAGCTGCAGGCGCGCGTCGAAGCGCGCCAGTCGATCTCCTACGCCGCGATGGCCGAGCTGCAGCAAGCCGTGGCGCGCGAGATCCTGGCCGATCCGGACGTGCTGTCGCTGGCCTCGACCGTCGGCGTGGACGCGGCCAACAACACCATGCTCAACACCGGCTCGATGCTGATCAACCTGAAAGATAAGCATACCGACCAGGACGAGCTGATGGACCGCCTGCGCGCGCGCGTGAGCCGCAACGTGGCCGGCGCCATCCTGTACCTGCAGCCGACCCAGGACCTGACCATCGACGCCGAGACCGGCCCGACCCAGTTCCGCCTGTCGATCGAAGGCGCCGATACCAAGACCGTGACCGAGTGGGCAACCAAATTGTCGCAGGCGATGGCGCGCCGCAAGGAGCTGCGCAACGTGACCACGGACGCCGGCGCGACCGGGGCCGCAGCCTATGTCAACATCGACCGCGACAGCGCCTCGCGCGTGTCGGTCACCGCCTCGAACATCGACGACGCCCTGTACAGCGCCTTCGGCCAGCGCATCGTCTCGACCATCTTTACGGAGACGAACCAGTACCGCGTGATCCTGGAAGCGCAGCAGGACCCGCAGATGTCGATCGACGCCTTGACCAACCTGCAGCTGCGCACCGGCTCGGGCGCCGCGATGCCGCTGTCGAGCATCGCCTCGATCACCGAGCAGGCCGCGCCGCTGCAGATCACCCACGTGGCCCAGTACCCGGCCACCACGATCGGCTTCGACACCGCCAAGGGCGTCAAGCTCGGCACCTCGGTCGCGGCGATCAAGGACGTGGCGCAGGAAATCGGCTTGCCGGCCTCGGTCAGCATGACCTTCCTGGGCGCGTCCGGCGCCTACCAGGCCTCGCTCACCAGCCAGCTGTGGCTGATCCTGGCGGCGGTGGTCTGTGTGTATATCGTGCTCGGCGTGCTGTACGAGAGCTATATCCACCCGCTGACCATCCTGTCGACGCTGCCGTCGGCCGGCGTCGGCGCGCTGCTGGCGCTCTTGATCACGGGCCAGGGCCTGGGCGTGATCGGCATCATCGGCATCATCCTGCTGATCGGCATCGTCAAGAAGAACGCGATCATGATGATCGACTTCGCGATCGAGGCCGAGCGCGACGAGGGCAAGGATCCGCGCACGTCGATCCACCAGGCCGCGATGCTGCGCTTCCGCCCGATCATCATGACCACGCTGGCCGCGCTGTTCGCCGCGGTCCCGCTGATGTTCGGCTGGGGCGAGGGCGCCGAGCTGCGCCGGCCGCTGGGCCTGGCCATCTTCGGCGGCTTGATCGTCAGCCAGATGCTGACGCTATTCACCACGCCGGTGATTTACCTGGCCTTTGATCGCCTGGCGCGCCGCTGGGGCGGGCAAGCGCCGGCGAAACCGGGCGGTCCGGGCTCGGGCCCGGGCGACGATAAAGGGCCGGGGGCCGGGCCTAGCGCCGGTTCGCATCACAAACCCCAACCGGCCGCACTGCTGTCGCCGGCGCCGGTAACTGCATCCGCACCGGCGCAGAGGGCCGACGCATGAACCTGTCCAAGCCCTTCGTCAATCGGCCGATCGCCACGGTCCTCCTGACCCTGGGGCTGGCGCTGGCCGGCATCGGCGCCTTCTTCGTGCTGCCGGTCTCGCCGCTGCCCCAGGTCGACTTCCCGGCGATCTCGGTCACGGCCAACCTGCCGGGCGGCAGCCCGGACACGATGGCGACTTCGGTCGCCACGCCGCTCGAGCGGCGCCTGGCGGTGATCGCCGGCGTCAACGAGATCACCTCGAACAGCGGCAACGGCCAGACCCGCATCAACCTGCAGTTCGACCTGAACCGCCAGATCGACGCCGCCGCGCGCGAAGTGCAGGCCGCGATCAACGCCTCGCGCGCCGACCTGCCGTCGACGCTGCGCCAGAACCCGACCTACCGCAAGGCCAATCCGTCGGACGCGCCGGTGATCATCCTGGCGCTGACCTCCAAGACGCGCAGTCCCGGCCAGATCTACGACGAGGTCTCGAACCTGGTGCAGCAGAAGCTGGCCCAGGTCAAGGGCGTGGGCGACGTCGAGATCGGCGGCGGCTCGCTGCCGGCCGTGCGCGTCGACCTGATCCCCTACCAGATGAACAACTACGGCGTCTCGGCCGAGGACATCCGCGCCGCGATCCAGGCCACCAACCCGAACCGCCCGAAAGGCGAGCTCGAAGGGCAGGGCCAGCGCCTGCAGATCTACTCGCAGGTGAACACGCCGACCCAGGGCCGCACCGCGGCCGACTACAAAGGCCTGGTGGTCGCCTGGCGCAAGGGCGCGGCGGTGCGCCTGCAGGACATCGCGGAAGTGAGCGACGGTGTCGAGGACATCCACACGCTCGGCCTGTTCAACGGCCGCCCGGCGATCATCGTGCTGGTGACCAGCCAGCCGGGCGCCAACGTCATCGAAACCGTCGACGGCGTGCGCGCGCTGCTGCCGCAGCTGCAAGCCCAGCTGCCGAGCGACGTGACCATGCGCGTCGCCTCGGACCGCACCAACTCGATCCGCGCCTCGCTGCGCGAGATCGAATTCACGCTGATGATCTCGATCGCCCTGGTGGTGCTGGTGGTCAGTGTGTTCCTGCGCAGCGCGCGCGCGACCGTGGTGCCGGCGGTGGCGACCGTGGTGTCGCTGCTCGGCACCTTCGGCGTGATGTACCTGCTCGGCTTCTCGCTCAACAACCTGTCGCTGATGGCGCTGACGGTGGCCACCGGATTCGTCGTCGACGACGCCATCGTCGTGCTGGAAAACACGAGCCGCCACGTCGAGGAGGGCATGGACAAGGTCAAGGCAGCCCTGCTGGGCGCGCAGGAAGTCGGCTTCACGGTGCTGTCGATCAGCCTGTCCCTGATCGCGGTGTTCATCCCGCTGCTGTTCATGGGCGGCCAGGTCGGCCGGCTGTTCCGCGAGTTCGCGGTGACGCTGTCCGTGGCGGTCATGATCTCGCTGGTGATCTCGCTGACCACCACGCCGATGCTGTGCGCGCTATTGCTGAAGGGGGACAAGAAGGATCACCTGAAGCGCGAGCCGAGCCGCATCGGGCGCTTGTTCGAGCGCGGCTTCGGCGCCGTCATGAAGAGCTACGAGCACGCGCTCGACTGGGCGCTGGACAGCAAACCGCTGGTGATGCTGATCCTGCTGTTCGTGGTCGGCCTGAACGTCTACCTGTTTTCGGCCGCACCCAAGGGCTTCTTCCCGCAGCAGGACACCGGCCAGATCGCCGGCGGCATGCGCGCCGACCAGAGCATCTCGTTCCAGGCGATGCAGGGCAAGCTGACCCAGCTCGTCAACACCATCACCAAGGACCCGGCGGTCGACACCGTGGTCGGCTTCACCGGCGGCTCGCGCGCCGGCGGCGGCTTCATGTTCGTCAACCTGAAACCCGTCGGCGAGCGCGCCAAGGGCGAGAGCGGCCAGGCCGTGATCGCGCGCCTGCGCCCGAAGCTGGCGCACGTCACCGGCGTGCAGCTGTTCCTGAACCCGGTGCAGGACTTGCGCATGGGCGGGCGCCAGAGCAACTCGACCTATCAATACACGCTCAAGAGCGACAGCAGCGTCGACCTGAAGCGATGGGCGACGCGCCTGGCCGACGCCATGAAGGCGCAGAAGGGCTTGACCGACGTCGACACCGACCAGGCCGACAACGGCGTCGAAACCTATGTGAACATCGACACCGCCACCGCCGCGCGCATGGGCATCAGCGCGCGCGACGTCGACAATGCGATGTACGACGCCTTCGGCCAGCGCCAGGTCGCCAACATCTACGATGAGCTGAACCAGTACCACGTGATCATGGGCGTGGCGCAGCGCTATGCGCAGTCGCCGAACGCGTTGAACGACGTCTACGTGCCGGTGTCGAGCGCGGGCGCGCCGGGCACCAGCGGCACCACTTCCGGCACCGCCAGCGCGACCCAGGGCAGCGGCACGGGCGCCAGCACCGGCGCCGTCACCAGCTCAGTGAGCGGCACCGTCGCTACCACCGGCACTGCCGGCACCGGCAGCGCCGCCCCGGCCACCCAGAACGCCGGCGGCGCCGGCGCCGGCAACGGCAGCGCGCTCGGCACGCTGGGCGCCGGCACCGCCTCGTCCGGCGGCGGCGGTTCGCCGGGCAGCACCAGCAACCTGACCGCGGCGCGCGACCCATCGTCCGGCTCGGCGCTGTCGACCAGCGCCAAGACCATGGTGCCCTTGACCGTGCTCGCGCGCTTCGCCGAGCGTTCCACACCAAGCTCGGTCAACCACCAGGACGGCGTGCTGGCCACGACGATCTCGTTCAACCTGGCGCCCGGCGTGTCGCTGTCGCAGGCGCAGGAGCAGGTGCGCGCGGCCGAAGCCCAGATCGGCATGCCGACCAACGTGCGCGGCAGCTTCGAAGGGCAGGCCAAGCAGGCGCAGGAATCGAACCAGCAGCAGCCGCTGTTGATCCTGGCCGCGATCGTGGTCATCTACATCGTGCTGGGCATCCTGTACGAGAGCCTGGTGCACCCGCTGACCGTGCTGTCGACCTTGCCCTCGGCCGGCGTCGGCGCCGTGCTGGCGCTGCTGATGTTCCACATGGAGTTCTCGATCATCGCGCTGATCGGCATCTTCCTGCTGATCGGCATCGTCAAGAAGAACGCGATCCTGATCATCGACTTCGCGCTGGATGCCGAGCGCGCGCGCGGTCTGAGCGCCACCGAGGCCGTGCGCGAAGCCTGCCTGCTGCGCTTCCGCCCGATCCTGATGACCACGCTGGCCGCGGCGCTCGGCGCGCTGCCGCTGGCGATCGGTTTCGGCGAAGGCTCGGAACTGCGCCAGCCGCTCGGCATCGCCATCATCGGCGGCCTGATCGCGAGCCAGCTGCTCACCTTGCTCACCACGCCGGTGGTCTACGTCTACCTCGACAAACTGCGCACCAAGAAGCCGGACGAGCACGAACTGGCGCGCGCGCCGGTCGAGCATCCGTCTTCGGTTCCATCCCATTCATGAAAAAAAAGAGCATGCATAGCGTCACCGTCCGTCTCACTGCGATCGCCCTTGGCGCAGCCGCCATGCTGGCCGGCTGCTCGTTCACCCCGACCTACCAGCGTCCGAGCACGCCCGAGCCGGCCAAGTTCAAGGAGCTCGAGGGTTGGGTGCCGGCGGCGCCTGCCGACGCGCTCGAACGCGGCCCGTGGTGGACGCTGTTCGGCGATCCGATCCTGGACGACCTGGCCGGCCAGGTGCAGGTCTCGAACCAGAACGTGGCCGTGGCGGTGGCCGCCTACGCGCAGGCGCGCGCGCTGGTGGCCGGGCAGCGCGCCGCGCTGTGGCCGAGCGCGACCTTGAACCTGTCGGGCGACCGCAGCGGCACCAAGGGCGGCAACCGCAGCACCACCGTCACCAGCAACGGCACCGTGATCGGCGGCAGCGGCGGCGGCAACATCTCCAGCAACTACCGCCTCCAGCTGGGCGGCAGCTGGGAGCCGGACGTCTGGGGCCGCCTGCGCGCCGGCGTCAACCAGGCGCAGTTCTCGGCCCAGGCCAGCGCCGCCGACCTGGCCGCGGCCACGCTGTCGGCCCAGGGCGAGCTGGCCACCAACTACGTTTCGCTGCGCTCGATCGACGCTCAGCGCGAACTGCTGCGCGCCTCGATCGAAGGCTACCAGCGCGTGCTGAAGTACACCCAGAACCGCTACGACGCCGGCATCGCGCCGCACTCGGACGTCTACCAGGCCCAGACCACGCTGTCCAACGCCCAGGCCGACGAGGTCCAGTTATCCAACCAGCGCGCCCAGCTCGAGCACGCGATCGCGGTCCTGGTCGGCAAGGCGCCGGCCGACCTGACGATCGCCCCGGCCAAGTGGTCGCCGACGGTACCGGACGTGCCGGTCGTGGTGCCCTCGCTGCTGCTGCAGCGCCGCCCCGACATCGCCGGCGCGGAACGCCGCGTGGCCGCCGCCAACGAGCAGATCGGCATCGCGCGCTCGGCCTACTTCCCGAGCGTGAGCCTGAGCGGCAGCTACGGCACCTCGGGCAGCGTGGTCAGCGATCTGTTCCGCGCCTCCAGCGCCGCCTGGACCTACGGCTTGTCCGCGGCCCAGACGGCGATCAACTTCGGCACGCTGCGCGCCGCGGTCGAATCGACCCGTGCGGCCCAGGAAGAAGCCGCCGCGCGCTACCGCCAGACCGTGCTGACGGCCTTCGCCGACGTCGAGGACCAGCTGTCCGCAACCCGCACCCTGGTCCAGCAGCAGGAACTGCAGCGCCAGTCATCCGAGGCCGCCGACAAGGTCGAGGAGCAGGTGCTGAACCGCTACAAGGCCGGCCAGGTCGATTACTCGCAGGTGGTGCAGGCCCAGAACACGGCTTTGAGCGCGCGCCGTGCGCTGGTCCAGACCCAGGCCGACCGCCAGTCGACGGCGGTGGCGCTGATCCAGGCGCTCGGAGGCGGCTGGCACGCGCCGCAGTGAATTGCGCAGTGATTCGATACTGAGTCCGGCATGACGATGCCGTGGTGGGTGATCCCGTACGTGGCCGGCACCCTGGCGCTGACGGGTTGGGGCCATCGCCATGCGCTGCGCCATTCGCTGCGGCGGTTCGGCGCCGAGGCGGCGCTGGCGTGGACCGACCTGCTCGGCAGCGTGGGGCTGGCGCTGCCCGGCCTGGCCTATTGGGGGCTGGACGTGGTCGGGTTCGCGGGACGCACCACGCTGGCCGTGCTGCTGGTCGCGGGCGTGGCGCTGGTGCTGGCCTACGTCGCGGTGAGCGGCTGGCGTACCTGGCGCGATCCGCGCTTTTCGCGCAGGCAGAAGTGGATCGTCGGCGGCCTGGTCCTGGCGATGGCCTTGCTGGGCAATGGGCTTGATGCGTGGTGGGGCGCGCAAGCGCTGGCCGATGCGCACGCGCACGCGCACGGGTAGGCGCGCCGGCGCCGGCGGTGGTATGCTCGAACCATGACTACCGATTCCGATATTGAATTGTCCGGCGCCTTCCAGGCCAAGGACAGCAGCGGCCGCACCCTCGACGTCAAGGCGATCCGTATCTTCGACGAGGGTTACGGCATCATCGACGTGTATGTCGAGTTCGCGCGCCAAGTCGATCCCGGCGCCTACAAGGACGGCGTGCTGGTGCGCCAGATCATCGACCGCCTGCGCGCAGTCGGCTACAAGGGGCCGGACTTCGGCCACAGCGATCCGGGCCTGCAGGAAGCCAAGGTCATCGTGCTCGAGGCGCCCGAGGAGTTCGCGACCTTTGCCAAGAGCCGCGGCTGGAAGAACCTGGCCGAGGATTTCGACGAGTGATCAACGCGCCAGCAGGCGCCGCAACTGGGCCTGCTGGTAAGCGCCGAAGCCTTCGCTGAACAGGGCGCGGATCAGCGGATCGTCGACCACGTCGGCCACGTCGACCTCGGCCAGCTCGCGTTCGATCGCGGCGTCAAAAACGGCGTCGTTGATGCGCAGGTACATCGAGGTCAGCGACTCGCCCAGTTCTAGAGCAGCATACAGCTTGGCGGCGGGAACGTCCGTGGTCCAGCCCAGCGGTCCATCGTCGATCCCGGCGGGACGCGCGACGCCGTCCTCGAGCCGGTAGCGCCAGCGGGTGCAGGCGCCGGTATCGTCATAGACCGACAACTGCCACACGCGAGGACGCTCGAAATAGTCGCTGGCCGTATCCGTGCCGGCGTAGCGCTTGAGCAGGCCCACCCGGCAAAAGTCCAGCACGCGCGCCTGTTGCGCCGGCATCAAAGCCGGAAAGTGGCGCGCGATGTCGGCGGTGGATGGCGCGTCGGCATTGCCTTCATAGACGTAGTCGACGTCCTGCGCACCGACCGGGATCACCCAGTCCAGCGGCGGCGCCGGGCTCAGCTTGTCCGCATCCGGCGCGGCGGCGTCCAGCGTCACCGACATCGACGGATCGAGGCGCACCACGCGCGCCTGCGGCAGCGCCGCCTGCACCTCGTGCGTGAACAGCGCGTACGAAATCGGAAAGAAAGCGCGGTTGTACCATGACCAGGGTTCGAGCGCGAACTGGCAGGAACTCGGCACGACGTAGCGCGGCGCCAGCGCGCGCAGCTGGTCCAGCCATTCCTGCGGCAGCGTCGGCGGGGCAGGCGCGGCGCGGGTCGGCGCCAGCACCTCGATCTCGCGCATGGTCTGGAACGGCCACAGCACCAGGTCCCACGGCTTTTGCGCCACCAGGCAGGCCAGCGTCGCGTCGTCGATCCAGGAATCGACCACGTTCAGCACGTTCAGGCCGGCGGCCCTGACCTGGAACATCGAGTCGACCTCGGCATCCATCGCTTCGCGCGGCGTCACTTCGAACGGACCGATCGCGACCGGCACGTTCAGCGTCAGGCGCCGTACGTTCGTGAAGCCGAGCTGGCCCAGCATCTGGAACAATTCGTCGAAGATGCAGTGGACATACAGCGGCGTCGCGCGATCGAGCAGGTCGAGGCTGTCGAGCGAGCAGTGGTCGTCGTGGAAGTGCGAGATGAAGACCGCATCGAAGCGCTGGCGCCGGATCGCCGCCACGTCGAAACGCACTTCCGGAAATGCGTGGCAGTTGCGGCTGAAGGGATTTTCGAAGATGGTGTCGAAGGCGATGCGCACGCCTTCGCATTCGAACACGTAGCCCGCGTGCAGGATGCGCGAAATCGTCAGGGCGCCCAAGGCCGCGTGCCTAGCCGAGGCGCTTGAGGCGCTGGCCCAGGATGCCCCAGCGGCAATCGGCGCCGTCGAGCCGGGCGCACAAGGCCCAGCCGGTGCCGGTCTTCTCGACCGTGACCGGCGTCTCGATTTCCTTGGCGAGCTTCTCGGCCCACACGCTGGCGCCGCCGCGGCCCTTGAACAATTCATTGCCCTCGTAGATGACGGTGGCGTCGAACACGGGCATGGCGAATACGGTCATTGCTTCCTCTGGTGTGATGCGCTCGGATGCGCAAGGGCGCTATCGTAGCATCCGGGGCGCATCCACGGCATCTCCAATGCGCCCGGCGCCGCGCCACTGCCGGCCCCGGGCGCCGACGAGGATCAGGACTTGGCTGCGCAGGACTTGCCGCCCACGCCGTGGAAACCCTTCGACTTGGCGTCGGCTTCGCTCAGGTATTCGCCTTTCTTGGTCTTGCCGTAGTACTTGTCGCCCTCGCAGTGGTAGACCTTGCTGGACGTGTTGACCCAGACCTTGCCGTCGCCGCCGCCGGCTGCCTGGGTCATCGGTGCGCTCTTGGCCTTGCTCGATGCGCCCGATGCGCCGGATGCCTTGGCGGCAGGGGCAGAGGCAGGGGCAGGGCTGCTGCTGGACGGAGCGATCGGATTCGGCACGGTGGTGGTCTGGGCAAAGGCCGGCGCCGTTGCGAGCATGATCAGGCCGATCAGGATGGACGTTTTCTTCATCATGTTTTCCTTGTAGTGAGACACGAAACAGTCGTGCATGTGCAGCTAACGCGTCGCACGTGCAAGCGTTGACCGCACACGGGCCGCGGACGGCAAGCTGAGCATTACGATCTTGTAACGTTGGCCGTGTCGCGCGAGCTCGGGTGGCATGATCGTAATGACATCACTTAACCCAAGGAGGAGCACCATGAACAAGAAACTGTCCATCATCATCGCTGCAGCACTGTTGACCGTTGGCGGCGCGGCGAATGCCGGCTGCGGCAAGGGCGCGGTCGTCGGCGGCGTCGCCGGGCATGTCGCCGGCAAGCATGGCCTCGCCGGCGCGGCGGTCGGCTGCGCGATCGGCCATCACAGCGCCAAGAAGAAGGCGGCGGCTGCGAATGCGGCTGCAGCCCAGGCCCCGGCTCCGGCCGCGGCGCCGACCAAGTAAGCGCTACGCAGTAAGCGCGATCCAGCCAGGCCGGCTTCAAAAACCGGCCTCGCGCGCGTCACCCACTCAGGCCGGCAATGCCGCCGCGATGGCCGTCCCTGCCAGCTGCGCAGTGGCCAGGAGGCGATCCAGGCCCTGGCCATGGCGCGCGCTGGCCGACATGCCGGCCATGGTGGTGCACACGAAATCGGCCAAACGATCCGCCCCCTGCGGATAGCGTTCGGCGATGCGCTCCCGGATCAGGTCTTGTGCAGCGGCGTGATAGCCGTGGGCGAGGTCGCGCGCTTGTGGATCATCGCAGCGGGTTCCCTCGAGCACCAGGCAACCGGACGCATTGGCATCGGCGGCGTAATGGCGCGCCGCCTCGATCAGCACTTCAGTCAGCGCTTCGGTCAGCGGCCGATCGGGCGCGAAAATCCGCGTCAGGGGAATCGCACCGGTCACGGCATAGCGATCGAGGATGCGCGCATACAGCGCCGCCTTGCTGCCAAACGCAGCGTAAAAGCTGGGTGGATTGATACCAAGCGTCCTGGTCAGGTCCGCAACGCTGACGGCGTCATAACCCTTCTCATGGAACAGCCGCTGGGCAATGGCGATCGCTTCGTCGGGATCGAACTGGCGCGGGCGGCCGCGACCCGCCGGTTTATTTTTAGTGTCCACTACAAAAATCCTTGACGTCTTGCATGTCGATTATTGTATCATGCGCTAAATTAATCAAAAAGGAGGATGTCATGACGGATTTTGCTGGTAAATCGGTGCTGGTGCTCGGAGGCAGCCGCGGCATCGGCGCTGCGATCGTGAGGCGCTTTGTCGCGGACGGCGCAAAGGTGGCGTTCACCTATGCGGGCTCGCCGGAAGCGGCTCAGCAGCTTGCCGGGGAAACCGGCAGCACGGCCTTCTCGACCGACAGCGCCGACCGCGATGCCGTGATCGCGCGGGTGCGCGACAGCGGTCCGCTGGACGTACTGGTGGTTAATTCCGGCATTGCCCTCTTCGGCGATGCGCTGGAGCAGGACCCGGATGCGGTCGATCGCCTGTTCGCTATCAATATCCTGGCGCCTTACCATGCGTCAGTCGAAGCGGCGCGGCGCATGCCGGCGGGCGGGCGCATCATCGTGATCGGCTCGGTGAACGGCGACCGCATGCCGGTGCCCGGCATGGCGTCCTATGCGGTGAGCAAATCCGCGTTGCAGGGATTGGCGCGCGGGCTGGCGCGCGATTTCGGCCCGCGCGGTATCACGATCAACGTCGTCCAGCCGGGACCGATCGACACCGATGCCAATCCGGAAGACGGCCCGATGAAGGACCTGATGCACAGCTTCATGGCGATCAAGCGCCACGGCCGTCCCGAGGAAGTCGCGGCGATGGTCGCATGGCTGGCCGGGCCGGAAGCGGGTTTCGTGACCGGGGCGATGCACACGATCGACGGCGCCTTCGGGGCTTGACGTTTTACTGGTCAAAAAAAACCGGCCGCACACGGCGGCCGGTCATCATCGAACGGACTAAACGATTTACAGCTTGTAGCTCACGCCCAGCAGGAACTGGCGGCCATAACGGTTGTATTCCTGCGGCGCGGTCACGCCGCCGAAGCCGCCGCCATCCTGCACGTTGCGGTCCGCGGCATTCTTCAGGTTGACCACCTGGAACGAAAACGCCAGGCCCTTGGCCGGACCGTCCTGCAGTTCGTAGCCGAGCTGCAGGTCGATCGTGTTCATGCCCAGGTTGCGCAGCACCGAGGTGGCGCCGAACAGCGAGGCGTATTCGCCGCGGAAGCTCGAGCGGTAGCGGTCGTTGACGCGCGCCGAGAAGCCGGCCTTTTCGTAGTACAGGGTCAGGCTGGCGACGTTCTTCGACAGGCCCGGCAGGGTGGCCCAGATCGGCGTCTTGTTGGCGTCCGGACCCTGCACCTGGATCGAGGTGTCGGTGTACGAGTACGAGAACTGGCTGCCGAAGCCGTCCAGGGCAGGGTGGATCAGGCCGGCGTCCAGCGCGCCGGACACCTCGATGCCGCGCAGGTTGCCGCCGGTGCCGTTGGCCTGGGTCGAATAGGTGCCCTGATTGCCGAGGGGGACCGTGGCCGGGGTCGGGTTGATGAAGCCGGTGAAGTCATACGGGATGCTCTGCTGGTAGACATAGGTCAGCAGCTTCTTGTAGAACAGCGCGCCGGCCAGGTAGCTGCGCGTGCCCCAGTACTTTTCCAGCGACAGGTCGGCGCCGTTGGCGCGCCACGGACGCAGCTTCGGGTTGCCGCCCGAGCCGTTCCACAGGCGCGTGGTGGCGTTGACCGAGGCCGCGTAGGTGGCGTTCATGTCGTCGATGCGCGGACGCGCCAGCGTCTGGGCCAGGCCGAGACGCAGGAAGGTGTCGTTCGGCAGGTCAGTGATGACGTTCAGGCTCGGCAGGAAGTTGTTGTAGCTGTCGCCCTGTTCGACGGTGCCGGTCGGCGTGTTCACGTTCGGCTGGAAGGCATACGCGTTCGAGTACTGGTTGGTGTGGACGTACTGGAAGCCCATGTTGCCGTGCACCGGGAAGTCGGCCACGTCGGTCTGGAAGTTGGCCTTGGCGTAAGCGGTGGTGATGCGCTCGTGCACGCCGAAGTCGTGCGAGTAGTCGCCGCCCGGACCGCCGGTCATGTTCTGCGTCATCGTGTAGTACTGGTTGGCGACCTGGTTGACGTCGTAGCTCAGCACGCCGGGCACGCCGACGAAGCCGAGCGAGGTCGGGGTCAAGGCGTAGCTCGGGTCGATCGCCTGCGAGGTCGCGCCGTTCTTCAGGTCGGCGAAGAAGACCGTCATGTTCTGGGTCTTGTCGCGCGCCGAGAAGTTCACGCCGGCGTCGAGCTGGCGGAAGATCCAGCCCAGGCTGTGCTTGGCGTGCAGGTTGATCGCGCGGATCTTGTCGTACTGCTGGGTGTAGGCGCTGCGGCCGTCATGGCCCCAGTGGCCCGGGTCGCTCAGCAGCATGGTGCCGGTGTCGGCCGGGTTGAAGGCCGGATCGAAGGTCGCGTAGCCCGGCTGCAGCGGCACGTTGAAGACCAGGCTCGATTGCAGCGGGCCGGCATAGGTCTCGAAGGTGTGCTCGTTGCGCTTGGCGCTGGAGTAGCTCAGGTCGGCGATGGCGCGCCAGTCGCCCAGCTTGGCTTCGAGGTTCCAGCCGAGCGAGGCCAGCACGTCGTTGCGGTCGTTCTTGTCGTTGCGGCCGACCGGCTGGGTGCCGCCGAACGGGAAGGTCAGGGTGCCGCTGGTGATCACCTGCTGGCCGTTGACGGTGGTGTAGCCCGGGTTGGTCAGCGCGTGCGGCACCGGCGTCGCGCCCGGGGCCGACAGCAGCGCATCGCTGTACGGGTTCGAGTCGAACATCATGCCGCGCATGACTTCGGCCTCGGTGAATTTCGAGTAGTAGGCGTCGACCGTGCTGTGGATCGTCGCGTTCGGCTTGTACTCGATCGTGGCGAGCAGGCCGTCGCGCTTGTCCTTGCGCGACTGGACCGTGGCTTCGGCGCCGCCGACGCCGGTGGCGCCGTTGTACCAGGTCGCGCTCGGCGCGCCCCACCACCACGATTTGTAGTGCTGTTCCTGGCCCGGGGTCTGCAGGTGGGCATAGCCGATCGCCACGCCCAGCGTCTTGTCCATGAACTGGTTGATGTAGGCGATGCTGCCGCGGCCGCCGCGATCGCCGGTGTCGCCGTAGCCGTTGTTGAGGTCACCCAGCGAATTCTTTTCCATGCGCGCGTTGACGGCGATCTTGCGGCCGTCGACGCTCAAGGGACGCACGGTGCGCAGGTCGACGGTGCCGGAGATGCCCTGGCCGAGCAGGGTGGCGTCCGGGGTCTTGTAGACCACCACGCTCGACATCAGCTCGGCCGGGTACTGGTCGAACTCGACGCCGCGGTTGACGCCGGTACTGGTCTGCTCGCGCCCGTTCAGCACGGTGCCGGCGAAGTCCGGCGACAGGCCGCGGATCGAGATCACCTGCGCGCGTCCGTTGACGTTCTGCGCGGCCACGCCGGGCAGGCGCGAGATCGATTCGGCGATCGACACGTCCGGCAGCTTGCCGATGTCCTCGGCCGACACGGCTTCCAGGATGTCTTCGGAATCGCGCTTGGTCGCGGTCGAGGTCTCGATCGAGTGGCGCACGCCGGACACGGTCACGGTGTTGATGGCCGGGGCCGGTGCGGTGTCGCCGGTCTGGGTCTGGGCTTGTGCGCTGATGACGCACAGCAGGCCGGACAGGGCCGCAACCAGCGGCTTCAGATGCAAGGTTTTTTGCAGCGGCTGACGCTGCGCGTGTTGGGTGTGGTGCATAAGTCTCCCTGACTTGTTATCGTTGTGTCGCATGGCCTTTGATGCTCGTAAACATCGGCCGATCATGCGCTTTGGCTTGGAAATCGAAATTGGAAACGTTTCCAAAGAAGCTATTACGAGTCTAGCACCGATAGTTTTTGTATGTCAATTAACGTTCGTTAACGGTGCGCGACAGTATTTACGGATGTGGCGGCGGGTATGCGGCAGCGCGGGAAGCAGGTCCCGCGCTGCCGCAGTTGGCGTCAAGGGCGGCCGCTCAACGGGCGCCGGCCCAGACGTAGGTCGCTACGGCGTCGGCCGGCACGCTGGCCTGGAAGCTGCGGCCGCCGTCGCGCACGCTCAGGCTGCGCGCCGCCTGGCCGGCGTTGGCCAGCACCAGCACGCGCGAGCCGTCGTCGGCATTGCGGAACACGACGCTCTGCAAGCCGTCGATGTCGGTCGATGCGATGCGCTGCGCGCCGGGACGCACGAAGCGGCTCACGTGCGCCAACGCGTACCACTCCGGATTGCGCGTGACCTGGCCGGTGCGCGCATCGATCGTCACCACGCCGCGGCAGGTGCCGCAGCCGCCCAGATGCGGACCCTTGTTCTCGTCCAGCGCCAGGTTCCAGAACAGCACGCCGCGCGCCCAGTTGCGGGTGCCGTCGATCAGCAGGGTGCCGGCGAAGAACTGCAGCTGCTTGGCCCAGCCGGGCGCCCAGTCGCCGCCCGAGCACTCGGTCAGGTAGACGTCCTTGCTCGGGTCGGCGTCGTGCACGCGCGACTGCACGTCCGGCTTGCCGCCGTAGCAGTGCCAGGCGACGGCGTCGATGTAGCGCGCGGCCTTCGCATCGGCCAGCGTCTGCAGCGGCATCTCGGGGTGGTCCCAGTTGTGGTCCCAGTCGAAGATCTTGACGCCCGTGCCGGCCAACGCCGGGCCGAGGAAGCCGCCAATGAAGGCGGCGCGCTCGTCCGGGTCGACGCGCATGCCGGGGTAGTTGTCGGGTTCGAAGTTCGGCTCGTTCTGCAGCGTCAGCGCGAAGATCGGCACGCCCTCGGCCCGGTAGGCCTGCACGTAGCGCAGCAGGTACTGCGCGAACGGGCCGTAGGCTTCCGGCTTGAGGTGGCCCTTGACCAGGCTGCCGGTGGTCTTCATCCAGGCCGGCGCGCTCCAGGGCGAGGCCATCACGGCCAGCGCCGGATTGACGGCGCGCGCCGCCTTCACGACCGGCAGCACGTCGGCGCGATTCGGCGCAATCGAGAAGTGCGCCAGCTGCGGGTCGCTGCTCCCGGCGGGGACGTCGTCGAAGCTGTAGTGGACCGTCGAAAAATCGGACGCGCCGATGGTCAGGCGCGTGAACGACAAGCCGAGGCCTTCATCCTTTCTGCCGAACAGCTCCTGCAGCAGCGCCGCCCGCTGCGTGGCGGACAGCTTGTCCTGGATGAGCATCGCCGAGGCATCGGTCAGCGCCGCGCCGAAACCGACGATGCTTTGAAAGCGCTTGCCCTCGTCGACGTCGATGCCGGCGCCGGTGGCGGCAGGGGACTTGTCGAAGGCGAGGTCAGGCCAGTGCGCCATCAGCTGCTTCTGGTCGCCGCTGGTGACCCAGACCTGGACCGCATCGGCGCCGGCGGCCGGCGCAGCATGCACGGCGCCGGCCAGCGCCAGCGACAGCATGGCCGCGCCGCGCGCCAGCTGCGGCAACGCGGGCTGCCGGAAAATCCGCTTCACGGCGCCCTTCATGCCGCGCCCGCCGGCGAACCCAGCACGGTCTGGATCGCGTGTGCCGGGATGTCGACCGCGACCTCTTTCTCGTCGACGAACAGGCGGTAGCGCAGCGCCCCATCGGTCTTGTTCATCACGACCACGGCCAGGCTGCCGTCCGTATTGCGGAAGGCGGTGGTCTCGAGCACGCTGCGGCTGGCGGTGGCGTTCACGCGGCGCGCCTGCGGACGGATGTAGCGGCTGAAGTGGCCGATGTACGAATAGATCGGCGTGAACACCAGCTGGCCGTCGTCGCTGGCGTGGATAGGCGCGAAGCAGAAGTTGTTCTTGTGGTTCGGGCCGCCGCGGCTGTCGAGCAGGATGTTCCAGTCGATCCAGCCGACCGCGCCGGCGTTCAGGTCGGCGATCATCTGGGCGCCGTAGCGTTCGCCGTTGGCCCACAGCTGGAGCTTGGCCGGATCGAATTTCTCGATGCAGCCTTCGGTCATCAAGAGATTCACGTCCGGCCAGGCTTCGTGCACGGCGGCGACGTTGCGGTGCATCGGATCAAAGCCGGCCCAGGTCTCGTACCAGTGGTAGCCGACGCCCCAGACGTACTTGCGCGCCTTCGGGTCGGACAGCAGGTGGTTGGCGCGCTGCGGCAGCAGGTCGCGGTTGTGGTCCCAGACCATGATCTTCTTGTCGCCCAGGCCGGCCTTGGCCAGCGCAGGGCCGAGGTGGTCGCCCAGGTAGCGGGTCTCTTCCTCGGCCGTGTAGATCATCGAGTCCCAGGTCTGCTTGGCCATCGGCTCGTTCTGCACCGTCATGCCCCAGATCGGGATGCCGGTCTTTTCGTAGGCCTTCACGAAGCGCACCGCATACTGGGCCCAGGTGTCGCGGTACTCGGGCAGCAGGCTGCCGCCTTGCAGCATGCTGTTGTTGGTCTTCATCCAGGCCGGCGCGCTCCACGGGCTGGCGAACACGCGCACCGTGTTGTTCTGCGCGGCCCCCAGCGCGAGGATCTGGCGCAGCAGCGGCACGCGGTACTGCATGTCGTGCTCGATGCTGAACGAGTTGAGCGAGCGGTCGCCGTCTTTCACGTAGGTGAAGCTGCCGCTGCCGAAGTCCGAGCTGTGGATGCTGATGCGCGCGACGCTGTAGCCGATGCCCTGACGCGGGTCGTAGTAGGCCGTGAGCAGGGCTTTCTGCGCCTCGGGTTTCAGTTTGGCGTAGACCTCGGCGACCGCGTCGGTGACGGCGCCGCCGAAGCCGAACACGGTCTGGAAGGCGTGGCGCGTGTCGACGAAGACCGAGATGTCGGTTTCGAGCGGCTGGGTGGCCGCGACCAGCGCGGGGAGAGGGCGCGGCGCGAAGCGGTCGGCGCCGCCTTCGGCCGTGGTGATGACTTGCCAGCCGAGGTTCGCCTTGGCTTTGCCCTGGGCGCCGGTGGTCGCCCCGGCGCGCGCCTGCGCAGGCGCATCCGCAGGGGCGCCCGCCGCGCGCGCCGCACTGGCATTACGCGCGAGGGCGGTCACGCCCATGCCCGCGGCGGCCAGCAGCCGCATCGCCTGTCGTCTCGTTGTCTCCATGTTCTGCCTTTCTTATCGTGAATGGTGACGTCGGCGCGACGCTCGCACCGGATTGGAAACGTTACCAATTTTCTATTTTTACTATATCATCGGCAATTTTGCGCGTCAAAGCGCTGTGAAGCGTGCAACCCCTGCGCGCCACCTCTGTTAGCATGGTCCATGAAAAAAATTCTATTGGTCGACGACCTCGGCATCGACCTGATGCTGACCCGGATGGCGCTGGAAGGCTATGGCGCCGGCTACCGCATCGCCGTCGCGCATGACGGCGAGGAAGCCTATGGCAAGGTCAAGGACGATGCGTTCGACCTGCTGCTGGTCGACATCAAGATGCCGCGCGTGGACGGGTTCGAACTGCTCGAGCGCCTGAACGCCGACGGCGGCGCGCGCATCCCGGCGATCATCCTGTCGGGCTCCGGCCTGCCCGCCGACCGCGCCCGCGCGCGCGAGGTCGGCGCGATCGACTATATCCAGAAGCCGGTCGACTACAGCGTGTTCAAGGAAGAGTTGAAGGCCACGCTCGAGCGGCATGGCCTGAATTGAAGCGAAAGGCGAGGCGAAAGCGCGGCCTCAGTCCGCCACCGCCTCGGCCTGCAGTTCCGGCCGGCGCGACCAGCGCTGCGCCAGCACCGCGCACACCATCAGCTGGATCTGGTGGAACAGCATCACCGGCAGGATGATCATCCCCAGCGCGCCCGGCGCGAACAGCACCTTCGCCATCGGCACGCCGCTGGCCAGGCTCTTCTTCGAGCCGCAGAACACGATCGTGATCTCGTCCTCGCGCGAGAAGCCCATGCGGCGGCTGACGTACGCCGCCAGGCCCAGTGCGATCGCCAGCAGCACGCAGTTCAGCACCAGCAGACCGGCCAGCGCTTGAGGCGACAGCTGGTGCCACAAGCCTTCGTTGACCGATTCCGAAAACGCCGTGTAGACCACCAGCAGGATCGAACCCTGGTCGACGATCTTCAGCATCGGCTTGTGCTTGTCGACCCAGGCGCCGATCCACGGACGCAGAAACTGGCCGGCCAGGAAGGGCAGCAGCAGCTGCTCGACGATGCTCAAGATCGCATCCAGCGACGAACCGCCGCCGGCGCCCGCGTTCGAGCCGTGCACGACGATCGTGCTGACCAGCAGCGGCGTGAGGAAGATGCCGAAAAAGTTCGAGGCCGAGGCGCTGCACACGGCCGCCGCCACGTTCCCGCGCGCCATCGACGTAAAGGCGATCGACGATTGCACCGTCGAGGGCAGGGTGCACAGGAACAGCACGCCCAGGTAGAGCTGCGATCCGATCAGCGGCGTGGCCAGCGGTTTGAGCGCGAGGCCGAGCAGCGGGAACATCACGAAGGTCGAGGCCAGCACCAGCAGGTGCAGGCGCCAGTGGGTCAGGCCCGAGACCAGCGCCTCGCGCGACAGCTTGGCGCCGTGCAGGAAGAACAGCAGGCCGATGGCGAAGGTCGTGATGTGGCCGAGCGCGAGCGCGACGCCGCCGCGGCAGGGCAGCAGGCTGGCCAGCAGCACGGTGCCGAGCAGGTACAGCGTGAAACGGTCGGGCGCCAGGCGGCGCAGGTGCTCAAAACGGGAAGGAGTCGGACTTGGCATGGGGACGTCGGGAAAACAGAGGAATCGGAGACGACCTGCCATTGTAGCGGCTCGCGCGCTGGAACGCAGACCGGGGCGCCGGGCTGCCGCTGCGATCCGCAAGCTGCCGGCACGTCATTACGCAGGATTGCAACGCCATGCCCTGAGCTCGAGCATACGCACGGACGAATCGCACCCGGCCCCGGTGCCGCTGGCTATACTCAAGACAGCCTCAGTTTTAATTTTGTCATTGGAAGCCACCTTGCTGAAATCGATCGTCCCGCCCATCGCGCTCGCAGCTGCGGCGATGGGCGCCACCGTCCTCGCCCACGCCGACGAAGGCCAGTGGCAGCCCTACCAGCTGCCGCAGCTGAAGTCCCAACTCAAGCGCGCCGGCATCGCCATCCCGGCCGAACGCCTGGCCGATCTGGGCAAGCATCCGATGAGCGCCATCGTCGCGCTGCCGGGCTGCTCGGCCTCGTTCGTCTCCCCGGACGGGCTGGTGGTCACCAACCACCATTGCGCTTACGGCGCGGTGCAGCGCAACGCCAGCCCGGAACACAACTACATCGTCAACGGATACCTGGCCAGGACGCGCGCCGAGGAACTGCCGGGCGGCCCGAACACGCTGGTGTACGTGACCGACAAGGTCGAGAACGTGACCGAGCGGGTGTTGAAGGGTTTGTCGTCTAACCTGTCGGGCAAGGAGCGCCACGAGCAGGTCGAGGCGCGCATCAAGGCGCTGGTGGCCGAGTGCGAGACCGATAAATCGTATCGCTGCTCGGTGCCGGCTTTCCACCGCGGCCTCGAGTACTACCGCATCCGCCAGATGATGATCCGCGACGTGCGCCTGGTGTACGCGCCGGCCGACAGCGTCGGCAACTTCGGCGGCGACGTCGACAATTTCGAATTCCCGCGCCAGGCCGGCGACTTCGCCTTCCTGCGCGCCTATGTCGGCAAGGACGGGCGCCCGGCCGACCCGTCGGCGGACAACGTGCCGTACAAATCGAAGGACTTCCTGGCCGTATCGGCCGTGGGCCTGAAACCGGGCGACGGCATCCTGCTGGCCGGTTACCCGGGCCGCACCAGCCGCTACAAGCTGCCGGCCGAGATCCGCTTCGCGCGCGACATCGACTACCCGGCCAAGGTCGCCTCGATCACGGCCGATCTGTCGGTGATCGCCGCCAGCACGATGAGCAATCCGGACTACGGCGTGCGCTACGCCAGCGTGTCCAAGAGCCTGAACAACGTGCTCAAGAAAACCCAGGGCCTGCTCGACGGTTTCGCGCGCAAGGACATCGCGGCGATCAAGGACGTGCAGGATGCCGAATTCCGCGCGTGGTACAAGCAGCATGGCCAGCAATTGAGTCAGCAAACGAGTCAGCAAGCCGGCGCATCGAAGACGCTGCTGGCCGACCTCGACGCCGCGATCGCGGCCGACATGGCGACCACGCAGCTGGAAAGCGCCTGGATGGAAGCGACGCACAGCGACCTGTTGAAAAGCGCGCGCACGCTTTACCGCCTGGCGCTGGAACGCCAGAAGCCGGACGCCCAGCGCGAGCCCGGCTACCAGGAACGCGACCTGGCCTTCATCAAGGCGCGCCTGTCGCGTCTCGAGCAGTCGTTCGTGCCGAGCGTCGACGCGGCGCGCTGGCAGGCCGGCCTGGTGCGCTACTCGAAGATCGACCCGAAGCTGCACCCGCAAGGCCTGGACGCGCTGCTGCCGGCGCCGACCGCGCTGCAGCCGTTCTATAAATCGACCGAGCTGGCCGATACCGGCAAGCGCCTGGCCTGGATCGGCAAGGACGCGGACGCCTTCCGCAAGTCGAACGACGCGTTCATCGCATTGGCCGTGCGCCTGCAGGACGTGGCGCAGGCGCTGGAGGAGCGCCGCAAGGACGTCGACGGCAACCTGGAGCGCGTGATCCCGCAGTACATGGCGGCCGTGATCGCGTGGAAGAAAGCGCAGGGCAAGCCGGTCTACCCGGACGCCAACTCGACGCTGCGCGTGACCTACGGCACGGTGGCGCCGTACAGCCCGCGCGATGCCATCGTCAAGGGCCCGTTCTCGACGGTGCAGGGGATCGTGGAGAAGAACACCGGCAAGGAGCCGTTCAACGCGCCGGCCAATCTGCTGCAGGCGATCCGCGAGCAGCGCTGGGGCGCATTCAAGGATGCGCGCCTGGGCACGGTGCCGGTCGACTTCCTGTCCAGCGCCGACACCACCGGCGGCAACTCGGGCTCGCCGGTGATGAACGGGCGCGGCGAGCTGGTCGGCCTGAACTTCGATTCGACCTACGAATCGATCACCAAGGACTGGTACTTCGACCCGGCCATCACGCGCGCGATCCACGTCGACATCCGCTACATGCTGTGGGTGATGTCGCAAGTCGACCATGCCGACAACCTGCTCAAGGAAATGACGATCCGCTATCCGCGCGGTTGATCCTCGGCTGATGGTCTAAGCCGCCGGAAACCAGATGTCGAAGCGCGTCTCTCCCGGCGCGCCCGGTCCCAGCGCGTAGCGGCAGCCGTGCCGGTTCAGGACTTCGCGCACGAACATCAAGCCGATGCCCTGGCCGCCCTTCTTGGTGCTGAAGAAGGGCGTGAACAGCTGGCGTACCGGCACCTGGGCCAGCAAGCCGCCCGAGTCGATCACCGACAGGCGCACGCGCCGCTCTTCCATGGCCAGCTCGATCCTGACCGCGCCGCCGCATTTGCCATCGCCTGCGCCATCGCTCGCATTGGCTTCCTCGATCGCCTCGATCGCATTCTTCACGATGTTGAGCAGCGCGCCTTCGATCAGCTGCACGTCCAGGTTCAAGGGCGGCGTCGGGTCGCGGCGCGTCCAGCCGAGGGCGATTGCGCGTGGCTTGCACGCATCGCGATGCAGCCACAGGATGTCGTCGACGATCTCGCCCAGTCTGGCCGGACGCAGCGCCGGCGCCGGCATCTTGACCACTTCGGTGAAGCGGCCGATGAACTCGCCCAGGCTGGCGTTGCGGCGCTTGACGGCGACGATCGCGGTGGCGAAGTCGCCGGCGTCCGACTCGTTCAACTGGGTGCGGTAGGTCAGCAGCGATTCCAGCACCGAGCCGGTCGCTGCCACCGTGTTGTTGACCTCATGCGCCAGCACGCGGATCAGGCGCGCGTAAGTGGCGCGCTCGGAGTCTTCAAGTTCCGCGGTCAGTTCCTCGACCATCAGGAAGTGGCGCGCGAAGCCGCGGTCGAAGAACTGGCCGCGCTGGGCGCGGTAACGGCGAGCGTCGCGGTCGGTGAGCACGCGGCTCTCGCCCAGCGGCAGCGCGACCAGTTGCCGGACCAGCTCGCGCGCACGCGCCCGGGCGCGCGCGTCGAGCGCGGGCGCGAAGCGTTCGGAATCATCTAAGTCATCATCGGCGCCCTCATCGACCTCGGCGCCGGCCCAGTCGGACAGGGGTCGCCCGAGCGGCTGGTGCAGCCCGAGCAGGGCAACCGCGCTCGGGTTCATCAGGCTGATCGCGTGGTCGAAGTCGAACACCAGCACGGCGGCCGGCGTCGCTTCCAGCAGGCGATCGAGGAAACCGCGCTGCTCGCCGACTGCGAGTCGCTCGATCTGCAGCGCCGCCAGCATGGCGTTGAAGGCGTCGACCAGTTCGTTCAGCTCGTGCGTGCCGACGCCGCGCGGGGCCGCCAGCCGATGCGCGTACTGCCGGTCTTGCAGCAGGTCGCGCAGGCGGCGCGTGTAGCCGAGCGGCTCGAGTGCCTGGCGCACCAGGCGCCAGCCCAGCGCCAGCGTCGCCAGCAGGGCCAGTTCGGCGCCGACGAACAGCAGCGGCTGCTGCGGCAGCAACAGCGCCGCGCAGGCGAACAAGGGCAGGTGCAGCGCCACCAGATAGGCGCCCAGGCGCGTCTGCAGCTTCATGCCGCCTTGCCGTCGTCCAGGCGATCGTCGATGGCGATGCCGGCGCCCAGGCCGTGCCGCTCCAGGCGCCGGTACAGCGCGGTGCGCGACAGGCCGAGCGCCTTGGCCACGCGCGAGATGTTGCCGCTGTGCTGGCGCAGCGCCTGCTCGATCATCAGCCGCTCGACCTGTTCCAGCGTCATGCCGTCCACGCCCAGGCGGCTGCTGCCCGGCGCGCCTTCGTCGACCGCGCTGGTGGCGACGAAATCGGCTTGCGTCAGCTGCGCCTTCCCGGCCAGCAGCAGGGTGCGTTCCAGCGTTTGCTTGAGCTGGCGGATGTTGCCGGGCCAGGGTTGGTGGGTCAGCCAGTCGAGCGCGGAGGGCGTGAGCGTGACCTCGCCCAGGCCGTAGTCGAGCGCGACGCGTGCGGCGATGTGGCGCGCCAGCAGCCCGATGTCGCTGCGCCGTTCGCGCAGCGGCGGCAGGCGGATCGTGATCAAGTTGAGGCGGTAGAACAGGTCTTCGCGGAACTCGCCGCTGGCCACCAGCTCGGCCAGCTCGCGGTTGGTGGCCGAGACCACGCGCACGTCGGCCTGCTCCGAACGGGTGGCGCCGACCGGCTGGTAGCGCCCGTCCTGCAGCACGCGCAGCAGCTTGACCTGGTCGCCGCGCAGCAGCTCGCCGATCTCGTCGAGGAACAGCGTGCCGCCATGCGCCGCGGCGACGTGGCCCTTGCGGTCCGCGCGCGCATCGGTGAAGGCGCCGCGCATGTGGCCGAACATCTCGCTCTCGAACAGCGTGGTCGCGATCGCGCCCATGTTGATCTTGACGATCGGCGCTTTGCTGCGCGGGCTGTTGCGGTGGATGGCGTCGGCGACTAGCTCCTTGCCGGTGCCGCTTTCGCCGAGGATCAGCACCGGCGCGCGCGTGCCCGCGACCTGCGCGATGGTTTCCAGCACCTTGATCAGCTTCGGATGCGCGCCGACGATGGCGCCGAAATCGTGCCTGGCGTCGAGCGCCGCGCGCGCGCCGGCCTGCTGTGTCGGCGAGGCCGGCGCGGCCAGTTCCAGCGTCGCTTCGATCAGCGCGATCAGCTGCGCATTGTCCCAGGGCTTGGTGAAGAAGTTGGCGGCGCCGGCCTTCACGCCGCGCACCGCCAGCGCGATCGAGCCCCAGGCCGTCATCAACAGCACCGGCAGGTTCGGCTGGGCCGCCTTGATCCGCTCCAGCAGGTCCATGCCTTCCTCGCCGCTGGTCTGCAGCGAAAAATTCATGTCCTGCAGGACCAGGTCGAAGGGCGCCGTCGATTGCCCCGGCGCCGACTGCGCCAGCGTCGCCAGCGCCGCGCGCGGGTCGTCGCGGCACACGGCGTCGAAGCCGTGCTGCTTGAGCAAAAGGGCGAGCGAGACCTGGACCGCACCGTCGTCGTCGACGACCAGCACGCGCCGTCTTTGCCTGGATTCCATGTGATGCCGCTTTCTTTATTCTCGTGCGTTATTCGCGCATTTATTCGTAATGCAGCGCCGTGCTCGGATCGAGCCGGCTGGCGCGCCATCCCGGGTACAGCGCGCACAGCAAGGATAGCAGATAGATCACGCCCATCGACAGCGCCGCCGCCCCGAGGAAGACGGTCCAGTTGAGCATCTCGCCGAGCGCGCCGGTGACCGGCAGCTGCACCAGCAGCGCCAGGCCGACCGCGATCGCCACGGAACTCAGGAGCAGCTGCTCGGCCACGATCTGGCGGTAGATGTGCGCGGCGCTGGCGCCGACCGCGCGGCGCAGCCCGATCTCGGGGATGCGCCGCGTGGTGTTCTGCCACAGCACGCCGAACAGGCCGAATGCGACCATCACCAGCATGAAGGTGGCGATCACGCCCATGACCGCCAGCGGGATCAGCTGCTCCTTCATCAGCGTGGCGCGCAGCGACTTGAGCGGTTCGATCTGGTAGCCCCAGTCGTTGCGGATCAGCTTCAGGCGCGCGTTGAGCTGGGCCTCGAAGGCGCGCGGCGTGCCCGGCGCCACCTTGATCAGGATGGTACGCACACGCGAGGGCGAGGTGTGCGGCGCAAAGCGGTTCAGCACGAACCTGGTCGGGATCATGAACGGTCCGCGGTTGCGGAAGTCCTCGACCAGGCCGACTACCTGGAACACGTGGTTCGGATCGCCGTCGGTAAAGCGCTGGCCGAGCGCCTGGCGGCCCGGGAACATCGCCGCCGCCATGCGCCGGTTCAGCACCGCCGGCACGATCTTGGCGCCTTCGTCGCCGGCGTTGAACCAGCGGCCGGCGATCAAGCGCACGCCGAGTGCCGCGGCGAAATCGTCGCTCACTTCCATGCGGTTGCTCTCGACCTGGGCGCCGGTCTGCGGCGACTTGAAGCCGCTGGTCCAGGTCGAGAGTGTGTATGGCTTGGAGGTGGCGAAGCTGACCGCGCGCACCTGCGGCAGCTCGAGCAGGTCGCGCCGGATGCGGTCGTAGGTGTCGGGCGCGACGTCCTCGGGCTTGACGTCGCCCATCTGCATGTCGACCTTCCAGGCGTCCGTGCCGTCGAAGCCCAGCGGCTGCTGGTACAGCTGCAAATAGCGCAGGCCGACCGCGGCGATGCCGAACACGATCGCGAACGCGACCAGGATCTCCAGGCTCAGCATCAGGTTCCTCGACTTGCGTTTCCAGGTCAGTTTCAACAAATGGCGCAGCATCACGCGGCTCCTTTCAAAGCGTGGACGGGATCGAGACGCGACATCTTCCAGGCCGGGATCAGGCCGGACAGCAGGCCGAACAACAGGGCGATCAGCATGCCGGCGCCGAACACCTTCAAATTGACGTGCACTTCGAGGTAGGGGATCAGCTGCGACGCTTCGAGCCACCACAGCACCAGCTGGGCGCAGGCCAGGCCGAGCAGGCCCCCCGCCAGGCACAGTACGATGTTCTCGACCACCAGCTGGCCCGCGAGCTGGAGGCTGGTCGCGCCGAAGGCCTTGCGCACGCCGATCTCGCTGCTCCTTTCCATGATGCGGCCCACATTCAGGTTGACCAGGTTTAGCGCCGGCAGCAGCATGAAAGCCAGCATGCCGGCGGCGATCATCGTCAGCAGGCGGCCGGCGCCGGAATCGGCGTAGTCTTGGCGTTCAAGCAGCGTGCGCGCGAACACGTCGAGCTTGCTGTCGGCCCAGAAGGTGGTGATCGGGTAGGTCTTGGGATCCTCGGGCACGTAGGTCTTGGCGACGCGCTCGACCTCGCGCTGGATGCGCGGCAGGTCGCCGGGGGAGTGGGCCAGGATCAGCGCGGCGAACTGGCCGGTCAGCTCATTCTGGTAATTGGTCGAGGGGAAGCTGGTCAGCGGCGCCCAGATGTCGGCGTAGGCATTGATCTGGATGGCATCCATTACCACGCCGATGATCTGGAAGTGCTGCCCGCCGACGCTGACGGTCTGGCCGACCGCATGGCCCACGTCGGCGCCCGGGAACAGCCGGCGCGCCGTGGTCGCATTCACGACCGCCACCAAGCGCCCCATGCGGTCGTCGTCCTCGTTCGGCAGGCGCCCGGCCAGCACCTTGAAATCCATGATTTTCCAGTAGTCGGCATCGACGCGGCGCATGTCGAGCTGGCTGACGCGGTCGCCCTGATAGACCGAGACCGCGTTCGTCGTCGTGATTGCCGAGACGCGCTCGACGCCGGCCAAGCGGCCGAGCGGCTTGAGGTATTTGTCGATGCTCTTGTAGCCCATCAGCGTCGTGTTGATGTCATGGTGGTTGGCGCTCTGGCTGCGGATGCCGTAGACCTGCAGGAAGCGCTCGCTGCGCCGCTCCACGCCGCTCGGCCAGAATGCGGTGTCGAGCAGGGCAGTGATCACCATCAGCACCACCAGCGTCAGCACGATGCAGCCCAGGTTGATCGCCGTGAACAGCTTGCGGCGCATGAAGACCTTCCAGGCGGTCAGCAGGTAGTTACGCAGCATGGAGAATGCCCTCGCTCACCAGCTGGCCGTCGAACACGCGCACGATGCGCCCGACCCGGCGCGCTTCCTGTTCGTCGTGGGTGACCATCACGACGGTGGTGCCCTCCGCGTTCAACTTGAGCAGAATGTCCATCACCTCGGCGCCCATCTTGCTGTCGAGGTTACCGGTCGGCTCGTCCGCCAGCAGCACCTGCGGCTTGCCGACGATGGCGCGCGCGATCGCCACGCGCTGCTGCTGGCCGCCCGACAGCTGGTTCGGGTAATGGTCCATGCGCGCGCCCAAGCCGACCCGCTCCAGTGCCTCGCGCGCCAGCTTGCGCCGCTCGCCGGCAGGCATCGTGCGGTACAGCAGCGGCAGCTCGACGTTGTCGATCACGCGCAGGTCGGGGATCAGGTGGAAGCTCTGGAACACGAAACCGAAGCTGCGGTTGCGCAGCTGGGCGACGTCCTTGTCGCGGTAGGAAGCGATGGCGGCGCCGTCGATCTCGACGCTGCCCGTGTCCGGCCGGTCGAGCAGGCCGATCAGGTTGAGCAGCGTGCTCTTGCCGCAGCCGCTCGGCCCCATCATGGCGACGAATTCGCCGCGCTCGATGCGCAGGTCGATGTCCTTCAATGCCAGCGTCTCGATCTTGTCGGTGCGGTAGGTCTTGCTGACCTTGTTCAGTCTGATCATGGCGATCCCCTTGGTTGTTTGATTCGTTCGGTTCAATCGGTGATGCGGATGCTGTCGCGGTCCTTGAAGGCGGCGCCGTCGGACACGATGAAGCGCTCGCCGGCGCGCGCGCCCGCGACCACTTCGACCACCTCGCCGTCGCTGGCGCCCAGGTTCAATGTCGTCTTGCGCGCCATGCCGTCGCGCACGATGAAGGCCGGTTGCGGACCCTTGCCATTGAAGGCCGGGCCGGCATCCAACACCAGCACGTTGGCGCGGTGCGCGGTGACGACCTTGACGTCGACCCGCATCTTGTTGCGCAGGTGCGGGTTGCGAGGCTGGGCCAGGTCGACCAGGAGCTTGATACTGCCGTTGTCGACTTCGGGTAGCACCGTGTGCACGCTGCCGTCCAGGACCTCGCCGTTCTGCTCGACGCGCACCGCCTGGCCGGGCGCCAGCAGGCGCGCGTGGTAGTCGGACAGCGTGGCTTCGACGCGGTAGTTGTTCAACTCCGACACGCGCGCCACCAGCTGGCCCGGCGCGACGCTCGCGCCTTCCTGCTCGAGCAGCCAGGTCAGCATGCCGCTAAACGGCGCGCAGACGCGCGTCTGGGCCAGCAACTGCGCCTGGCGCGCGATCTGCTTTTGCAGGATGGCTTGCTGCAGGCGCGCGGCAGCGACGTTGGCGGCGGTGGCGCGGCGGGTGTCCTCGAGCAGCTCGCGCTGCTGGCGCAGTTCGATGTCGCGGCGCTTGACGTTCAGCTGCGAGGTCAACAGGTTCTCGCCCGAGACCAGGCCGCTGGAACGCAGCTGCTGATTGCGCTCGAGCGCGGCGCGCGCGGCCTGCAGGTCGATCTCGAGCAGCTCGATGGCGCTTCGGGTCTGCTTGAGCTTCTGCTCCATCTCCTGGGTCAGCAGCAGGATGCGGTTGTCCTGCTGCGCCAGCTGTTCCTTGAACGATTCGAGCGCCAGGCGGATCTCGCGGTCGTCCAGTTCCAGCAGCATCTCGCCTGCCTTGACCTGCTGGCCCGGCTTGGCGTGGACCTTGGCGACCCGGCTCGCGCCGGGACTGGACACGACTTCTTCGTGCACCGGCACCACCACGCCGGTGGCGTCGACGGTGTTGTCGACCGCCCCGCGGTGCACCTCGGCGATGGCGACGTCGGCGCTGGACACGCTCGGGCGCACCAGGCGGTTCAGGCCCCAGGCGGCGCACGCCAAGGCGGCGAAGGCGAGCACGCCGGCCGCCAGGCGTTGGCGGCCGCGGCGGCGGAGGATGTCGATGCTGAGGGCCTGGTCCATGTGCGAAAGCGGGAAAGTCCGGATGCTTTCCCTCTTTGCAAGCGGCGTGCCAGCACGGCCTTACTCGGACGGCGCCACGCGCGCACGTTCACGGGTGCCCGCGTGCGGGCAGCGCTGTCCGTTTCCGGACACCGGCGCCACGCGCGGGCGCGGCACGGGGCTACTGCCCGAGGTTCTTGGCGAGGAAGGCTTCCAGGCGGCGGTAGAACTCGGTGACGTTGGCGGTGTCGTAGAAGCCGTGCGCTTCGCTCGGGGCGACGAACCATTCGGGCGGATGGCCGGCCTTGGCGAGGGCGTCGCGCATGGTTTCGGCCTGGAGCAGCGGGGCGCGCTTGTCCTTGCCGCCGTGGATCAGCAGCACCGGCGCCTTGATGCGCTGCGCCTGCGCGGACGGCGAGAAACGCTCGAGCTCGGCCTTGTCGCCGCCGATGTAGCGCTAGATTTCGGCCTGGAAGCGCTTGCTGAGCTTGGCTTCGTCGGTTTGCGCCATCTGTCCCAGGTCGTACACGCCGGCGTAGCCGACCGCGCACTTGAACAGATCGGGTTCGCGCGCGGCCAGCATCAGCGCCGAGTAGCCGCCAAAGCTGGCGCCGTACACGCACATCCGGTTCGGATCGACTTCGCCCTGGGCCACAACCCACTTCACGCCGTCGACCAGGTCGTCCTGGATCCGGCCGCCCCACTGGCGATAGCCGGCGTGGATGAAGCCCGGTCCGCGTCCGCCGGAACCGCGGAAGTTCACCTGCAGCACGGCGTAGCCGCGGCTGGCCAGGAACTGCGCGTCGGCGTCGAAGAACCAGTCGTCCTTGATGCCGTGCGGGCCGCCGTGCGGCACCAGGATCAGCGGCAGCTTGGCGCCGGCCGGGTGGCGCGGCACGGTCAGGTAGCCGTAGATCGTGTGCTTGTCGCGGGTCTGGAAGCTGATCGGGCGGCGCTCGGCCATCTGCTCGGGCTCGATGCCTTCCATTGACGAAAACAGCAGGTCGGCCTTGCCGCTGGCCTTGTTGTACAGGTAGTAGGAGCCCGGATCGCGGTCGCTGCCGACGCCGAACAGCAGCAGTTTGCCGTCCTCGCTGAAGCTCTCGAAACTGACCCAGCTGTCCGGGAACTGCTGGCTGAGCAGCTTGTGCAGGCGCGCGTTTTCGCCGTCCGGCTCGAAGTAGAGCGCGTGCGGGACGCCGACGCCGGCATGGGCGCCGAACGGCAGGTCGTGCCCGGGGCCGTACAGCAGGCCCTCCGGATCGGCCACCGGGTCGGCGTACAGGACGCTGCGCTCGCCGCTCTTGAGATTTTCCCTGACCAGGGATTCGGCCTCGCCGGCTTTCGAGTACCAGGCGGCGAACTGGCTGTCGTCGGCCGAGAAGCCGATCGGCTCGAAGCGCCGGCCCGGCACGTCGGTCGGCTTCCAGGCGCCGGCATCGTCCTGGCGGAACAGCACGGCATAGCTGTCTTCATTGGTGCCGTAGGCGAAGCGCGGCTTGCCGTCATGCTGGATCAGGAAGCGCAGGCCCTGCTCGGGCACCTCGGCCAGCAACTTGCGCACGGCGTTGCGCGAGTCGATGTCGTACAACATCGTGCGATCCGCATCCCACAGCTGCGAGGTCACGAAGACGTGGCCGTTCAACTCGCGCGGTAGGTCCTGGATGTAGCCGTAGGCGATGTCGTCGGCATAGCGGTTGCCGCGCGAGGACGATTCGAACATACGGAAGCCATGCAGGTATTCCTGCCGTTTGCCGTCGATATCGGTGGCCAGCAGCTCGCCGGTCGGCACCGGCTGTTCGCGCGAGCCCAGCTCCTTGCCGCGCGCGACCACCAGGCGGCTGTTGTTGACCCAGCGGTAGTCGAGCGGCGCCTCGAAGGCCGGCAGGCGGATCGCGCCGTCGACCTTCAGGCCGGGCAGAGCGAACACCATCACCACCGGCACCGGACGCTCGCCGGACGGCACCCGCACCGTGATCGCGATGTGCTTGCCGTCCGGGGACAGACGCGGGTGCGAATATTGGTCGGGATTGGCAAACGCCGCGATCGGCACGGGCGCGGCGGCCAGCGCGGCGGCTGGGAGGGTGGAACAAGGGACGGCACACAAGGCGGCCCAGAACGGCAAGAAACGCAGGCGCATGGGTTCTCCAAAGGTTTCCGAAGAGTATATATGTACGTTTCCGTCAGAAAATATCAGATTGTCACGACACTTCCGGCCCGGCGATCCGGCCGGCTTGCGCATTCGGGCGCCAGCTTCCATAATCGCCTGTTGGCCTGCTTTCATGGCAAGCCGCGTCTTCGTCCTTTCCACCGCGCGCATGAACGATCCGATCACCTTCCTCGGCTTTCCCACCACCTTGCTGGAGCTGGTCTCCTTCGTGCTCTCGGTGGCGACGGTGCTGCTCAACATCCGCCGCAACCACTGGGCCTGGCTGTTCGCGATCGTCTCGTCGGCCGCCTACGGCATCGTGTTTTTCCAGTCGCGCCTGTACGGCGACGCCGGCCTGCAGGGCGTGTTCATCCTGGCCTCGATCTGGGGCTGGTACGAATGGCTGCGCGGCAGCGGCGACGCCAACGCGGCCGGCGCGCACGGCGCGGCGCCGGCGGTCTCGCGCCTGAGCGCGCGGGGCTGGGGCTGGTCGCTGGCCGGCTGGGCGCTCGGCTTCGCGCTGCTGTCGAATTTCCTCGGCGTCTACACCGATACCGACGTGCCGCGCATCGACGCCTTCCTCACCGCCGGCAGTCTGCTCGGCACCGCGCTCACGGCGAAAAAGAAGATCGAGAACTGGCACACGTGGATCGTGGTCGACGTGCTGTACGTCGGCCTGTATGTCTACAAGGGACTGCACCTGACGGCGGTCCTGTACGCGGTGTTCGTGCTGATGGCGGCGTTCGGCCTGCGCGCCTGGAAGCGTGCGGCGCTGGCCGAGCGCGAAGCGGTGGCGGCATGAGCCTGCCCGTCGCAAGGGCAGGGCAGCCGGCGCGCATCGCGATTCTGGGCGCCGAATCGACCGGCAAGTCGACGCTGGCCGAGACCCTGGCGCGCCGCCACGGCACGCTGTGGGTGCCGGAATACCTGCGCGAGTTCGTCGACACGATGGGGCGCGTGCCCTACGAGATGGACCAGCCGGGCATCGCGCGCACCCAGCGCGCGCGCGAGGACGCCTGCGCGCGCGCACTGGCCGCGCGCCCGGATGCGCCGGCGCTGCTGTTCTGCGACACCGCGCCGCTGATGACGGCCGTGTACAGCCGCTTCTACTGGGGCCGCGTGCCGTCCGAGTTGCTGGCGCTCGAGGCCGGACACGATTACGGGCTGACGCTGGTGGCGGCGCCGGATCTGCCGTGGGTGGCGGATGGCTTGATGCGCGATTCGGCAGACGTGCGCGCACGCGTGCACGCGATCTTGCTGGAAGTGCTGCAAGCGCGCGGCATCGCCTACGCGCTGATCGAAGGCGACCTGCCGCAGCGCGTGCGGCAGGTCGAGGCGCTGCTCGGCGCCTCTGTTCCTCAGCCTTAGAAATTCACCTGCGCCGACAGGCGGAAGGTGCGCGGCGCGCCCGGAATCAGGTAGCCGCCCAGCTGCGGCGTGACGTCGCCCCAGTAGAACTTGTCGAACAGGTTGTCGACGCGGCCGCGCACCGTCACGCGGGTCCCGGCCAGCGCCAGGCGATACGACGCGCCCAGGCCGAACACGTGGTAGTCCGGCACGAACACGCTGTTCTGCACGTCGAACGCCTTCTTGCCCGAATAACGCCAGTTGGCGTCGACCTTCAGGTCCGGCACGTTCGGCACCGCATACTCGACCCATGCGGTCGATTTGAATGCCGGGACGTCGGTGACGCGCTTGCCGTCGAAATCCGGATCGCCGGTGCCTTCTTGGCGCGTGTTCAAGGCCATCAGCGACAGGTTCCAGCCCAGGTCCGGCGTCGCCTTGCCGGCGGCCGTCACTTCCAGCCCGCGATGGGTTTCCTGGCCGTTGCGCACATACGGATGCAGGTCCTGCGGCGCGCCGTCGACGATTACGCGGACGGTGTGGTTCGGGTCCGTGTACTCGAGGCCCTGGCGGATCTCGAACAGCGACGCCGACAGGCTCAGGGCGCTGCCCAGGTCGGCCTTGGCGCCGATCTCGGCTTGGTGCGCGCGCGCCGGCGCCAGGATCTGGTGCTGGTTGGCGGTGCCGAACGGGGCCGCGCCGCCGTTCTGCAGGCCGTGGCTGAGCGCGCCGTACACGTTCCAGCCCGGCGCCACCGTGTAGACCAGGGCCAGGCTGGGCAGCGTGAAGCTGTTGTCGGTGCGGACGTAGCCGGGTTCGTCCAGCGTGTCGTCGTACTGGCTGCGCTTGAGCTGCACGTGGCGCAGGCCGGCGTGCAGGGTCAGGTCGTCGCTCAGCTTGACGATGTCCTGGGCAAAGACGGCGGTTTCCTGGTCGGTGCGGCGTTCGAACACCGGGCCGGTGGTGCGGCCGACCTCGGCCTGCGGCGACACCAGCGGATGCCAGATGTTGCTGTAGCCGACGTAGTCGTAGACGTCGTCGCCGTAGCTATCGTGGCGCTCGTCGTACGACACGCCAAAGGTCAACTCGTGGCGGAATTGGCCGGTGGCGAACTTGCCGTGTACCTGCGCCTGCACTCCCCACGGCGTCTTGTGCTCGCCGGTGCTCTGGTAGTCGTAGACGTCGTAGTCGCCGTTCGCGCAGAAGCCCGGGTAGTAACCTTCGCCCTCGTTGCTGCAGCCGTAGGGGAAGGCGGTATAGTCGTTGCGGCGGAACCAGTGCTTGTTGGCGGCCACGGTGGCCAGCCAGTCAGGGGCCAGCTTGTATTCGAAGCGCAGGCCGAGGTTGGTGTCCCAGGTCTCGACCGGCTTCGTCCACGGCTGGTCATTCAGCAGCATCTTGGGCGAGACGCCGCTCGGCAGATACTGGTTCTGGATCAGCTGGAATCCGGGCGCGGTGATCTGCGCCTTGCGCTGGTAGTCCATGTCCAGCTGCAGCAGCGCGTCCGGGCTGATCTGCCAATCGAAAGCGCCGGAGATGAACTGGCGCTCGCCGTTGGCGCCTGCCACGTACGGGTGGATGTCTTCCGCCGCCGCGTTGATGCGGTAGCCGAAGCGCGGGTCGGCAAAGCGCCCGCCCAGGTCGATCGCGCCGTACAGCGTGCCGCGCTCGCTGACCTGCACGGTCGCTTCGCGCAGGGGCGTCGCGGTCGGGCGCTTGGTGACGTAATTCAGGATGCCGCCCGGCGTGGCCACGCCCGCGGTCAAGCCGGCCAGGCCCTTGAGCACTTCGATGCGCTCCTTGTTCTCGAGCGGGATCTGGGTGTCGCCGGGAATCGCGAAGCCGTCCCTGCGGTAGCTGTAGTCGTTGTCCAGGGTGAAGCCGCGGATCGAGAACGACTCGGCGTAGCCGACCGCGTTGTAGGAATCGCTCACCGAGGCGTCGTAGCGCATCGCGTCGGTGGTCGAGCGGATCGACAGGTCCTGCATCTGCGTGCGGGTGAACACGTCGATCGAGACCGGCGTGTCGACCAGCGGCGCGTCGGAGAAGCCGCCGACGTTGGCGCGCTCGCCGTTGGCGCGGGCGCCGGTGACGACGACTTCGGCGACCGGGCCGCCTTGGGCTTGCGCCTGGGCCTGCGCCTGGGCGTCGATGGCGAATGCCTGCGCGATGGCGCAGGCCAGGATCGAGTACTGCAATGGTTTGTTCATGGGTTTGCTCTCTTGGCGCGCCGTTGGGCTGCGCTGCTTTTCATAAAGCCGGAGCCAACGGGGGAAGGGCAAACGAGGAGGGATGCTGCTTTGCGCTTTCCTTCGCTGGCATTATCCAGATCAGGTACGAAGGGTATCTCTCACCCGGAAGCGAACTCCCAGGACCCCTAGCGAAGGCGCGAGTGTAACACGAGTGCGCGCCGCGGTGGTGCTTCTGTCAACAAGGATGTGGTGTCGACACGCGGCGCGGGTTTTACACCTGGGCCGGCTCGAGCACCGGCGCCGGATGCTCGACCTGCGCGCGCGCGTGCAGCAGGTGGCGCTGCAGCGTGGCGCGCGCCGATTCGCCGATCAGGCGCCAGTGCTCGCGCCGCTGGGCCGCGCGCTTGCGGTGCTTGGACGGCATGTCGGCGAGCGGCTTGACGTAGAACGGCAGCGCAATCACATAGCCGGGGCCGGCGGCCATTTCGGCGCCGCCGAGGATCTTCCAGAAGCCGTCGTAGGCGTTGGCGAAGTGTTTTTCGGGCGCCGGATCGTAGGCGATGTGCGCCTCGCTGCGGATCGCCACCACCTTGTCGATGCCGACCGCCTGGGCGATGCCCTGCATGGCGGCGAAGCAGAAGAAGCTCGGCGAATTGTTCGGGAATACCCGTTCGAAAGCGTCGAAGGCGGCGCCGGAATCGGCCCAGCGCCCCTGGTTGCGGGCGATGAAAGGCACGACCGGCGTATCGACGCCGACCATCGATCCCTCCAGCCAGCTGAACGAGAGGCGGTGCAGGCATTTGCCGTCGGCGACCAGGGCCAGCGTCAGGTCGCCCTCGGCATTGCTGCGCGAGGCCATCTCGAGCTGGATGACGAAGCTGCTGCCGTCGTCGTCGTGCTGCCACAGCGGGAGCGAGCGCTGGCCGTAGACCGCAGCCTTGTAGGCATCGTTGAAGGTGGTTTCCTCGTAGCGGTAATGGCTCAGCACGGCATGCACGCGCTGGCGCGCCGACAGTCCCTTGATGAGATAGTCGCGGTGGCTCAGGTGGTGGAACGGATCGTCGTTGCCGGGCTGGGCCACGTGGTTGCGGTAGACGCTGAGCCGGCACAGCGCACGGTGCTCGCGGTAATAGGCCAGGACGCGCAGGCTGCGTGCGATGCACAGCATCCAGGACGACAGGCTGTACTGGCTGCGGCGTGCGAGCCAGTGCCGGGTGAGGTGAGCGAAAATCATGGAGCGCTCCGTAGGGATGTGAGGACGGGTCTATCTTGTCGCACTCGCCGCATGGGCAAAGTGAGATTGCTCAACGGAAATAAATCATTCCGAGCATCAAGTTCGACTCATGCCGTCGCCATCCCGTGTGTTGTTTTTGTTGTGATCATGTCTCTTGTTGTTGATCTTTTGGCAGCCCTAGTTTGGCAACCCGAAGACTAGCACGATTGCCGCGCCGAACATCCAAATCATGATGAATAATTGAGTCAAACTGAACAACATAAGGAGGGCCGAATGGCCTATGAACTTTTTTTTTATTGGCCCACGATCCAGGGTCGCGGCGAGTTCGTGCGCCTGGCCCTGGAAGAGGCCGGCGTGGACTACGTCGACGTCGCGCGTGAGCCGGGCGGCATGGCGCGCATGATGGCGGCGATGGATGGCGCCGACCATCCATCGTTCGCGCCGCCCTTCCTGAAGGCCGACGGCCTGGCGATGGGACAGGCCGCCAACATCCTGCTGTTCATCGGCCAGCGCCACGGCCTGGCTCCTGGCGACGAACAGGGCCGGCTCTGGGTCAACCAGCTGCAGCTGACGATCGCCGACCTCGTGACCGAGGCCCACGACAGCCACCACCCGATCGCGTCTTCGCTGTACTACGAGGACCAGCGCCCGGAAGCCAAGCGCCGCGCCGCCGACTTCCTCGAGACGCGCGTGCCGAAGTTCTTCGATTACTTCGAGGGCATCCTGGGCCGGCCCGAGCCCAAGGACTACCTGCTGGGCGAGAAGGTCAGCTACGCCGACCTGTCGCTGTTCCAGGTGCTCGAGGGCTTGCGCTACGCCTTTCCCGCCACGCTGGCGCGCATCGACGCCGGCTATCCGCTGCTGAGCGCATTGCGCGAGCGGGTGGCGGCGCGCCCGCGCATCGCGGCCTACCTGGCGTCGCCACGGCGCCTGCCGTTCAACGAAGAAGGCATCTTCCGCCATTATCCGGAGCTGGACGGCGAGACCTGAGCCGGCGTCGCCGTGCACCCGGCGCCGACTGGCCGGATGCGCGCTTTCCAAGGTTCACCGCGTCGGCATGAAGTTGTTGTTTTGGCTACCCGGCTGGGGTAGGATCGCAGCACCATCGACCGATCCCCGGAGCCCCATGACCCAACGCCGCCAGTTTCTCATCAATGCCCCGCTCGGCCTGCTGGCCGTGAGCGGCGCTGTCCGCAGTGCCGACGCCTCGGCCGCCATCGCGCTTGCCGACCCAGGCGATGCGCTGGCGCAGGACGGCGCCCCCGCGGGCGCGCCGCCCACCTTCGGCGCCACGCCGGCGGTCGGCCCCGACGTCACGCCGGCGACTTTCGCCGAAGCCGAGAAGCTGATGCAGGTGAGCCTCACGCCTGCCCAGCGCCGCATGGCCGCCGACAACTGGCGCATCTCGCTGGCCTCCACCATGGAACGGCGCACCGGTCCGAAGAAAGTGGCGCTGGAGCCTGGCCTGGCGCCGGCCACCGTGTGGGATCCGGCCAGCGTCGCCCCCGGTTTGAACGGTCCCGCGCAGGCGCGTTTCGTGCGTACGCGCGCGAGCGTGGGCGCGCTGCCGGCCAGGGACGAGGACATCGCCTACGCGCCCGTGACCCAGCTGTCGCGCTGGATCGAGGCGCGCGCCATCTCGTCCCAGCGCCTGACGCGCATCTACATCGAGCGCATCCGCCGCCTCGACCCCAAGCTGCGCAGCGTGATCACGCTGACCGACGAGCATGCGCTGGCGCAGGCGCGCCAGGCCGACCGCGAGATCGGCGCCGGCAAATACCGCGGCCCGCTGCATGGCATCCCGTACGGCGTCAAGGACCTGCTCGACACCGCCGGCATCCGTACCACCTGGGGCGCCGAGTTCTACCGTGACCGTGTGCCCCAGCAGGATTCGGCCGTGGTGGCCAGGTTGAACGCGGCCGGTGCCGTGCTGGTGGCCAAGCTGAGCCTGGGCGCGCTGGCGCTGAACGACGTCTGGTTCGGCGGCCAGACCGTGAACCCGTGGCTGCTGGAAGAGGGCGCCTCCGGTTCGAGCGCCGGCCCCGGCGCGGCGACCGCGGCGGCGCTGGTCGCGTTCTCGATCGGCAGCGAGACCGGCGGCAGCATCGTCAGCCCGTCGATGCGCTGCGGCGTGACCGGCCTGCGTCCGACCTACGGGCGGGTGCCGCGTACCGGCGCCATGACGCTGTGCTGGTCGCTCGACAAGCTGGGACCGATGACACGCAGCGTCGAGGATGCGATGCTGGTGCTGCAGGCGATCTCGGGCGTCGATGCCGGCGACGTCGCCGGCCGCCCGGCCCGGCTGAATTTCGACGCAGGCGCAAAGGTGGCGGGCCTCAAGGTCGGCTACTTCGCCGACTGGATGAAGGAAGCGCCGGCGCTTGAGATCGACCGCGCCGCGCTGGCGGCCCTGCAGAAGATGGGCTTGCAGGCGGTGCCGGTGACGCTGCCCGACTGGCCTTACCAGTCGCTCAACACGGTGCTGTTTGCCGAAGCCGCCGCCGCGTTCGAGGAGATCACGCTGGATGGACGCGCCGACCAGCTGAAAATGCAGGTACCGGACGCCTGGCCGAACTTGTTCCGCGAGGCGCGCTTCCTGTCGGCGGTCGATTTCGTGCAGGGCGACCGCCTGCGCCGCAAGGTGGCGCTCGAGATGGCGCGCATCATGCGCGAGGTCGACCTGTTGATCGTGCCTTCGCTGCGCGACGAGATGCTGACCATCTCGAACTTTACCGGCCATCCGTCGCTGACGCTGCGCACCGGCTTCGTCGACGTGGCCCAGGCGCGCAGCGACTGGGCGCCGAATCCAGCGCAGCCGCTGCCGACCTTCAACCCGCCGCGCCGCGTGCCGCACGGCGTGACCCTGATCGGCCGGCTGTTTGACGAAGGCACGATCGGCGAGGTCGGCCTGGCGCTGGAGCGCGCGACCGGCGCGATGCGCGAGCGCCCGCCCGGTTTCTGAGCCGGCGCCGCGCTGTCCGCGCTCACTGGGCGCCGAAGCGCAGGTTGGCCGGACGCTGGCCGCGCAGCATGACCAGCGCCAGGCCGAAGCCCAGCATCCCCAGGGGGCCGGATTCCCGCGCCGGCGGGCGCGCGGCAGGCCGCATGCCGTGGCACGGGGCGCCGGGGCGGCAGGCCGTGGCGGGGATGCGGGCGGCGGCGTCCACGCTGGCGCGCTTGCCGGCGTCCCAGCCGGCGGGCGCGCCGAGCTCGAGCAGGCCTGCATTTGCGGCGGCAAGACCGTCGATGGCGCTTGCGCCGGGCGCGCCGATCGCATCGCCGATCGCATCGCCGCCGAGTACGCCGCTGGCGGCCAGGCCGCCGTCGTCGATGGCGTCGGCAGCGCCGCCTGCGGCCGCGGCCGTGTGCAACGGCGCGGCCAGGGTGACGCGCCCCGCCAGGCCCAGCGCCAGGGTCACGGCAAGGGCGAGCAGTGACGCGAACAGGCGTGTCGATGCCGGCATGCAAACCTCCTGGGAGTGCAGTCTCGAAGTCGAGGACACGGCCAGCTTACGGGAGCCGGACGTGCGCGAACTGAGCAGGATCAGAACTATGCGCCGCGGGTCGGGTCGCCGCGCTTACAGGCCGGCGCCGCCCGCACTGTCCAGGCGCTTGTAATAGACCAGGGACCAGACCGCCGGCAGCAGCGCCGCGGCGGCAACCGCCAGCGTTGCGAAGCGCGCCGGCGCGCCGGCCGCCAGCCCGGCCAGCGCCAGCAGGCCGCCGAGCACCATCGTCTTGGCGGCCAGGCGGTGGGTGGCATACCAGACGCGCTCGCTGGCCAGCGTCCAGGGCGTACGGATGCCGAGCCAGAAGTTGCGCCTCACCTTGCCCAGCACGTTGCCGAGCAGGATGGTGAGAATCGCCAAGCCACCGCCGAGCGCGCGGTCCATGCCGACCGGCCCGCCCAGCAGATGCCACAGCAGCATCATCTGCATGTAGCCGAGCAGGGCGACGACCAGCAGCCCGCTGCGCCACCAGACCGCGCCGAAGCGCTCGACGTCGTAGCGTCGCGGCGACAGGCGCGGCAGCAGGCTCCACAGCGCGCCGAACAGCAGCATCAGCACCGTAAACAAGAAGATCGCCATGCGCGGTCCGAAGGCGTCGGCCGCGCCGTCGAGGTTCCAGTGGACCGGAATGCGCGCGGGCAGCCGGCCGAACGCCAGCAGGGCCGCGGCGCCGGTTGCGGCACAGATCAGTCCGGCAAGTACGAGGAAACGCTTGTTCATCCCTGTTCTCCCTTGGCGCCGCGCGCCATGTCCATGGTCCAGGCGAGCACGTCTTCCAGGACCGTCGTGTCGAGCGAATACCAGATGGTCTGTCCTTCGCGCCGGCTGGTGATCAACCCGGCTTCCTTCAGCACCGAAAAATGGTGCGACAGGGTCGGCTTGGTCATGTCGAAATGCGCCGCGAGCGTGCCCGCGCTCATTTCTTCCTTGCGCAGCAGGCGCAGGATCTCGCGCCGCGTGGGATCGGCAACGGCCTTGAAGACGGTATTGAGCGTGCCCGCCATGCTTTGAATTCGGTCTAATTAGATGGTTTTCTAAATATAGGCGCACATCGGCGCCGGGTCAAGCGTGCGTCGGCCGGGCGAGGGCAGTGCACGATCGGTTGCGGCGCACTATCATGTGAAACTCGTCAGCGCTCCCGCTGCGCCAACCCTTTCCAGGAGAATTCCGTGACCCATGCTTCGACAAAAGGCGCAGCCGGCGCGGCCGACGCCGCCATCCAGCGCATCGCCGCCTTTTCCGACGGCCCAACCGGCGGCAACCCGGCCGGCGTCTGGATCGGCGCCGCATTGCCGCCCGAGGCCGAGATGCAGCAGCTGGCCTACGAGGTCGGCTTCTCCGAGACCGCCTTCGCCGCACCGCAGGCGAACGGCGAAGGCTGGCGCGTGCGCTACTTCTCGCCCGCGACCGAGGTGCCGTTCTGCGGTCACGCCACCATCGCGCTGGGCGCCGCCCTGGCGCGCGAATACGGCGACGGCGTCTATCCGCTCACGCTGAACCGCGCCGCGATCACGGTCGAGGGTCGGCGCAGTCACCAGGAGGTCGGGGCCGGCAACGGCGAGCTCACCGGCGCCGCGCTGCAGTCGCCGCCGACCCACAGCCGGCCGGCCGATCCGAAGCTGGTCGCGCAAACGCTGGCGCTGTTCGGTTACGGCGACGCCGACCTCGATCCGCGCCTGCCGCCCGCATTCGCCCATGCCGGCGCCGATCACCTGGTCATCGCCCTGGCCAGCCGAGCGCTGCTGGCGGCAATGCATTACGAACTCGACGCCGGGCGCGCGTTGATGGCGGCGCACGGCCTGTGCACCATCGTGCTGGCCTGGGCCGAAACGCCGCAGCTGTTTCATACCCGTAATCCGTTCGCGATCGGCGGCGTCTACGAGGATCCGGCCACCGGCGCTGGCACCGCGGCGCTGGCCGGCTACCTGCGCGACCTGGGCTGGCCGCACGGCGGCGCGATCGACGTGGTGCAGGGCGAGGACATGGGCATGCGCTCGCGTCTGCATGCCGAGATCCCCGCCGAGCCGGGCAGTTCGATCCGCGTGTCGGGCACCGCGCGCCGGCTGTGAGCGGATCGTAAAGCATTGTTAAATCTTAAACGAAACCGAGGGTTCCACTTGACGAAGAATTAAGGGAGAAAAGCCCTGCTGCTCATCAGTTAGGTTCTCAGTGGAACATTGATAATAGTCAACACACGAAGCAATTTATCAATTGTCAACCAAGGAATCCTCATGGAACCGAGCAGCATTGTTACCCCAGCCAGCCCGACGCGCTCCTCCATCGCTGTAGAGGCCGGCAACAAGGTGGCCAAGGCGACGGAACGTTTGCCATTCACCATCCGCCGCGTCGACACCGAGGCCAGCCTGTTGAAAGCCGTGCAGATCCGCCACGATGCGTATGCACGCCACGTGCCGGAATTCGCCCGCACCCTGGCGCTGCCGGAAGCCTGCGACTATGAAGACGATGCCGTCGTGCTGCTGGCCGAATCGAAGCTGGACGGCTCGCCGCTGGGCACGGCGCGCATCCAGACCAATTTCCACCGTGCGCTGCACGTCGAGGAGTCGGTCGAACTGCCGTCCTGGCTGCAGGGCCGCCGTCTGGCCGAAGTGACCCGCCTGGGCATCGGCGAAGGCCGCATCGGCCGCGTGGTCAAGATTGCACTGATCAAGGCCTGCTTCGATTATTGCGAGGAAAACGGCATCGACTACGCCGTCGTCACCGGCCGCGCGCCGATCGACCGCCAGTACGAGCAGCTGCTGTTCTCGGACGTGTTCGAAGGCGGCGACATGATCCCGCTGCGCCATGTCGGTAATATCCCGCACCGCGTGATGGCCTTCGAAATCGCCACCGGCGAGCAGCGCTGGAGCGCGGTCAAGCACCCGATGCTGGGCTTCTTCCGCCATACGCACCACCCGGACATCGACATCGTCGCACGCGGTCGTCTGGTCGAGCCGAAGGCGGTCGTTGCGCCGCGTCAGAATACTGCACCTGTTGCAAGCGCGTGTTTTGCGTTAGCGTAAAACAAAAATTGCATGACGGTATTTGTCACAAGATGTATGCTTGTGGATTGATGCCGCTGGCAGGGTGACCTGTGGGCGGACACACCGCCCGCCGACCGTCATCCATGCTCAAGCCCTTTACATTACACCGTAAAAAAACGACACCCTCGCTGGCCCAGCGCGTGCTGGACATCGTGCTGCGTTGTTTTGCCATTTATATCATCCCGCTCGGCATCGCGATCCTGTCGCTGGTCGCGCTGGTGTCCTGGCAAAAGCATTACGTCTCCGGGGGCGACGAGCCGCTCGGGATGCAAGTGATGGGTGCGAACCTGCCGCTGAGCCCGGCCCAGGCCGTGTTTCAGCTGTCGCTGCGCCCGCCGGTCGAGTCGTATGACACCCAGTTGTCCGAAGCGCCGGTCTGGTTCAGCTTCACCGCGCACGCGTTCGAGCAGAAGGCCGGGCAGGGCGTCGACATCGAATTCCCCTCGCGCCACACGATCGACATCGCCTGCTGGGACGGCCGCACGCTGGCACCGCTGGGCGACGCCTCGCGCGCGGGCGCGCACGGCGCGATGGCGGCCGTCAAGTCCGGCTTCGCGCTGCACCTGCCGGCCGGCGTCGACCGCGTGCTGTGCCGCGCCGGCTCGGTCGGACCGGCCCACTTGACCGTGCTGCAATGGCCGGCCGGCCAGCTGGAAAAATCGATCCAGCAATTCCACCGCAAGTCCGGTCTGCTCGACGGCGGCATGATCGTGCTGACCGTGTTCATCCTGCTGACCGCGCTGATCAACCGCCAGGTGCTGTACGTGCAGTTCGCCGGCTGGCTGATCCTCAACCTGCGCGTCGGCGCGCTGTCGGCCGGCTGGGATTTCCAGTGGCTGGGCCAGGCCGTGCCGCACGACTGGCTGCTGCCGCTGCGCGCGGTGACGATCGCGCTGTATGCGATCTCCTCGCTGACACTGTACAAGACCCTGTTCGGCGCGGAACTCGCCAGTACCCGCTTCGGTCCGCTGCTGCGCTTCTCGCAATGGGTCTGCCTGCCGTTCCTGGCGTGCGCGCTGGTGCTGCCTTACCGCATGTTCCTGCCGCTGATGTGGGGCGTGGTCGCCTTCGGCCTGTCGCTGATGACGCTCGGCCTGGCGGCCAGCATGCTGCGTTCGCGCAACCGGGTGGCGATGTGGTTCGCGGCATCGTTCGCGGTGACCTTCCTGTCTTCGCTGGCCGAAGTGATCGCCGCCGCGCTGGGCATGCGCGAGATCGTCGACGTGATCAACAGCGTGACCGCGGCGCTGGCCTCGAGCCTGCTGGCCGCGCTCGCGGTCGCCGAGCAGATGCGCATCGAGACCGAAAAGCGCATGGAAGCCCAGGAAAAGCTGGAACAGGCCTTCGAGGCGATGCCGGTCGGCCTGTTCACGCTCGACATGTACGGCCATTTCCTGAGCGCGAACCCGGCGCTGCGCAAGATGCTCGGCACCAATGCCATCATCCCGGGCCGCAGCAGCTGGAAACAATACTTTGCCGAAAGCTTCTGGCTCGAGCTGCACGAAAAGGTGCACATGCAGAGCGAAGCCGAGATGCAGATCGCCAGCCGCGACGGCAGCCAGCGCTTCATGGTCAGCGCCACGCTCGCGCGCGGGCGCATCGAGGCGGTGCTGCAGGACGTCACCGAAAAATACAAGGCCAACGAACAGCTGCGCTTCATGGCCAACAACGACCCGCTGACCAAGGTCTTCAATCGGCGCGGCGTCGAGAAGATGTTCGAGACGGCGGTGCAGTCGCTCGGCGCCGGCAAGCCCTTGGCGCTGGCCTACATCGACCTGGACCGCTTCAAGCTGATCAACGACCTGTTCGGCCACGCGGCCGGCGACGAGGTGCTCAAGCAGGTCTGCGAGCGCATGGAGCTGACGCTGGCCGGCGGCCAGCGCATCGGCCGCGTCGGCGGCGACGAGTTCGTGATCGTCATGCCGGACACCGCGATCCCGCTGGCGACGCTGATCTGCCGCGGCATCGTCGACCGCATCGGCGGCACGCCCTACCGGGTCGGCGACAAGGCCTTCCACGTGCGCGGCTCGGTCGGCCTGATCGAAGTGCTGCCGGGGATGGCGATCAAGGACGCGGTCTCGACCGCCGACCGCGCCTGCCGCGAAGCCAAGGGCGGCCATAGCGACGGCCTGGTGGTGTACGAGCGCGGATCGAACGCCTTTGAGGAACGCGCGATCGAACTGGACCTGGTCGAGCGGCTGTCCGGCGCCAACGCGACCGAGGGCATGTTCCTCGAGATGCAGCCGATCATGTCGCTGGTGTCGCCGCACGAATCGCTGAACTTCGAAGTGCTGCTGCGCATGCGCGATGCCGAAGGCCGCGTCGGCGCCGCCGGTCCGCTGATCGCCGCCGCCGAAAAGAGCGGGCGCATGAGCGTGATCGACCGCTGGGTCTTGAACACCACGCTGGCCTGGATCGAAGACAACGTGGCTTCGCTGCGCAATACCCGTTTCGTCTGCATGAACCTGTCGGGCGCATCGCTGAACGACGAGCGCTTCGTGCAGGACACGCTCGAGATCCTGTCGCGCTACGCCCACGTGGCCAGCCGCCTGTGCATGGAAGTCACGGAAAGCGTGGCGCTGCACGACCTGGACAACACGCGCCGCTTCATCGACCAGGTGCGCGCCTTCGGCGTGAAGGTCGCGCTGGACGACTTCGGCGCCGGCTATACCTCGTTCTCGTACCTCAAGGAATTGCCGGCCGACGTGCTCAAGATCGACGGCAGCTTCATCGTCAACATCAACGCGCATCCGGCCAACGTCGCCATCGTCGAGGCCATCGTCAGCCTGGCGGTGAACCTGGGCATGAAGACCATCGCCGAGTGGGCCGAAGATGCGGACACGGTGCGCACGCTGGCCGAGATCGGCGTCGACTATGTGCAGGGCTATGCGATCGCGCGCTCGCAGCCGCCGGAAAAGATGCTGACAGCCAGTTCCTCGGCCAGCTTCATCAAGGCCGACGACGTGCTGCAGCTGGTGCGCACGCTGGGCGCGCCGGCCAACGAGCCGGGACTGTCGCAGGTCGCGCCGCTGCGCGATCTGCAGTAAGCGTCAACCAGCCGGCCGCGGCCAGGCGGCGTTCAAGGCAGGCCGGCCAGCGTCGGCCGGGCGTCCTGCAGCATCAGCATCCGGTGCGCTGCCCTCAAGGTGGCGACGTCCTGTTTGAGCGGGACGGAGCGCGTCAAGTCGGGGCGGCGCCACTCACGCAGGTCGGCCGCGGGCAGCACGTGGCGCTGCACATCGGGCTGGAACTGCGGCTGTGGCTGGGACTGCGCCTGAGACTGTGAAGCGTTCCTGTCCTGGTCGAGGCGCACGGTCGACGCGCGCGCGCCGCATGGCTGGTCGGTGAGGGTCACGCGGCCATCGGCGTCGACGCACTTCACGATCTCGTTGCCGGCCAGCGCGACCGGCGCCGCCAGGACCATGGCGGCAAACATACTCATCAGGTGTACTGGGCGCATCGTCGTATCCTCCCATTCTGGCTTGCAGGATGCCTCGCGCGAGCGCCGCTTTCTGTTCGGTGCTTCACGCTGCATCAATGCGACGTCGCGAACCCTTGTCCGAAATCTTGCTCTAACCCGGTGACCCAGGCGCGAGAGGGATTTGATCAACGGTTCAGACGAGGATGGATGATGGAGAAGCTGACACGAAGAACGTTCTTCAAGGCTGCCGGCGTCACCGCGGCCGCCGTGAGCGCCAAGGCCCGCGCGCTGACGAGAGGGGAGATGCAGCACGGACACGAAAAGGGCGACGCGGCCGCCGCCGGGGGCGCCGGTGGGACCGCGTCTGCGGCGCCGGTCCATACTATTTTCTTCCGCCCCGACGAGGCCCGCTTCATCGAGGCCGCGGTGGCGCGCCTGATCCCGGCGGACGCCAACGGCCCCGGCGCCATCGAGGCCGGCGTACCCAACTACCTCGACCGTCAGCTGGGCGGCGCCTGGGGCGCGGGCGAGCGCCTGTACCGCAGCGGCCCGTGGCAGCAGGGCGTGCCGGGACAGGGCTACCAGCTGCCGTTCACGCCGGCCGAACTGTTCCGCAACGGCATCCGCGCCATCAACGACGACCTCCAAAAGCGCCGCAACACCAGCTTCGACAAACTGCCCGGCAACGAGCAGGACGCCTATCTCGAATCGCTCCAGACCGGCCAGCAGAGCCTGAACGGCGTGCCGGCCAACACCTTCTTCGAGTCGCTGCTGGCGCTGACCATCGAAGGCTTCTTTTCCGACCCGATCTATGGCGGCAACAAGGACATGGTGGCCTGGAAGATGATCGGCTTCCCCGGCGCCTACGCCAGCTTCTACCACCTGGTCGACCAGCACGGCGTGCTGTTCACGCGGCCGCCGTTGAGCATCGGCGAGGACAACCGACGCACCATCCACATCATGCCGGCCAGCCAGGAACCGCCTGCGGTCGGGCCCAATCCGCCCAAGCCGTCCGACGGCGCCAACGCGACGCAAGGCGCGACGCACGGCGCGGCGCGCAAGGGAGGCAAATGATGGCCACACGCTTGAGGGAAACCGATGCGGTGCTGATCGGCGTCGGGCTGGTCGGCACGATGCTGGGACGCGAGCTGACCAGGGCCGGCCTGAAGGTGGTCGGCCTGGAGCGCGGCAGTCCACAGTTTACCGTGCCCGACTTCCAGGGACCGGCGATGCACGACGAGCTGCGCTACGCGGTGCGCAAGGGTTTCATGCAGGACAACGTCAAGGAAGCGATGACCTTCCGCAACAACGTCAACCAGACCGCGCTGCCGATTCGTCGCTGGGAAAGCTTCCTGCCCGGCACCGGCCTGGGCGGGGCGGCGGTGCACTGGAACGGCCAGACCTGGCGCTTCCAGGACAGCGACTTCCGCATGCGCAGCCAGACCATCGAGCGCTACGGCAAGAACTTCATGGATCCCGAGCTGACCGTGCAGGACTGGGGCGTGACCGGCCCCGAGATGGAACCGTATTTCGACCGCTTCGAATACCTGCTCGGCACCAGCGGCCAGGCCGGCAACATCAAGGGCCAGAAGATCGCCGGCGGCAATCCCTTCGAAGACCCGCGCTCGCGCGGCTACCCGACCAGGCCGATGAAGGAACCCTACGGCTCGGCGATCTTCCGCAAGGCCGCCGAAGGGCTGGGCTACCATCCGTTTCCGCAGCCCTCGTCGAACCTGAGCGAGCCGTACACGAACCCGGAAGGGATGACGATGCAGGCCTGTATGTTCTGCGGCTACTGCGAGCGCTTCGCCTGCGAGCATTACGCCAAATCGTCGCCGCAGACCATCCTGTTGCCGGTCCTGCTCAAGGACAAGAACTTCACGCTCAAGACGCAATCGCACGTCCTGCGCATCAACCTGTCAAACGACAAGAAAACCGCCACCGGCGTCACCTACATCGACGCGGCCGGGCGCGAGTTCGAGCAGCCGGCCAAGCTGGTGATCCTGTGCGGCTTTGCGCTCAACAACGTGCGCATGCTGCTGTTGTCCGGCATCGGCCAGCCCTACGACCCGAAAACCGGACAGGGCACGGTCGGACGCAACTATGCCTACCAGACCATGAGCACGGTGCAGGTGTTCTTCGACCAGTCGGTCAACATCAACCCCTTCATGCGCTCGGGCGCGAACGGCACCGCGATCGCCGAATTCGTCAGCGACAACTTCGACCACGGTCCGCACAAGTTCGTCGGCGGTGCCTACTTCGGCGACGTGATGACCAATGGCCGCCCGATCGGCTTCCACCCGACGCCGCCGGGCACGCCGGCCTGGGGCGCGAAATGGAAGGCGGCGGTGGTGCGCCACTACAACCACACGATCGTGCTGAACGTGCACGGCAGTTCGGTCTCGACGCGCAACAACTACCTCGATCTCGACCCGACCTACAAGGATGCCTGGGGCCTGCCGCTGCTGCGCATCACCTACGACTTCCCGGCCAACGACCTGCGCATGTCCGAGTACATTACCGGCAAGGCGGCCGAGATCGGGCGCGCGATGGGCGGGCGCCAGGTCAACGCGAGCGCGCGCAAGGGGCCGTACGGCGTCACGCAGTACCAGACCACCCACAACACCGGCGGCGCCGTGATGGGCCTGGAGCGCAACACCAGCGTGGTCAACAAGTACCTGCAGAGCTGGGACCTGCCCAACCTGTTCATCATCGGCGCATCCGCCTTTCCCCAGAACGCAACCTACAACCCGACCGACACCGTCGGTGCGCTGGCGTACTTCTCCGCCGACGCCATCGTCAACCGCTATCTGAAGTCGCCCGGGCGACCGCTGGTGCAAGCATGAAGACCCTCCATCTGATCGCGACCACGGTCCTTGCGGCCGCGCTGGCGGCTTGCCAGCATCCGAAGGAGGACGCGTCCCGGGCGCAGCCAGGCATGCAGCCCGGCCAGGGGCCGCAGCAGGAGCAAGCTCAGGGCCAGGCGCAAGCTCAGGGACAAACTCAGGGCCAGGCCACGGCGCTGGGCGTCCCCGGCGCGGCGGCAGCCCAGGCCGAAGGCCGGCCCGACCTGCAAGCCGGCCAGCAGCTGGCAAGCGCCGGTGCGCCCGACAAGGGCGTCGCCGCCTGCATCGGCTGCCATGGCGCCCAGGGCGAGGGCAACGCGGCGGGCGGCTTTCCGCGCATCGCCGGGCAGTCCCAGGCTTATCTCGCCAAGCAGCTCGGCGCGTATGCGAACGATGCCCGCGTGAACCCGATCATGCAGCCGATCGCCAAGGGCATGAATGCCCAGCAGATCCGCGACGTGTCGGCCTACTACGCGTCGCTCGGCGATGCGCCCGCCGCGGTCGGCAGCAGCGGCGCGGCCCCGGGTGGCGTGAAGGCCGCCGGCAGCGCCGAGCGCGGCCGCGTGCTGTCCGAGATCGGCGACAACGGCAAGGAAGTGCAGGCCTGCGCCAATTGCCATGGTCCCGGCGGAATGGGCAGGCAGCCCGTCTATCCCTACCTGGCTGGCCAGCATGCCGGCTACCTGACCGCGGCGATGGGCGCGTGGAAGAACGGCTCGCGCAAGACCGATCCGAGCGGCCAGATGACGCACGTCGCGGTGCAGCTGACGGACGCCGACGTCGCCGCGCTGTCGGCCTACTTCAGCGCCCAGCCGGCGCCGCCGGCGGCCACCGAGCTGGTCAACATCCCGGCCGGCTCGAGCGAGAAACCGGCGGTTGATGCGGGTCCGAACGCCGGCGGGCCGCGTGGTCCGGGCGGCACCACCATCCGCGGCGCCGGCACCGAGCAGGGCGCCCCGACCACCGGCGGCGCTCAGGGTCCGGGCGGTGGCGGCGGCGCGACCGCCAACCAGCCGCAAAACGAGACCCCGGCGCCGGTGCGGCGCTGAACCTCGCTGCGGCAACGATTCCACATCGAAAGGAATGCCATGGATACGAAATGTCGTAGCAGCTTGCCGCTGCGGATGCTGGCGCTGGGACTGTTGCCGATACTGGCGCTGAGCACCGCGCCGGCAAGGGCGCAGACCGCCCCGGCGGCCAGCGCGCTGAAGCGCACGCCGGTGCTGCACGCCGACGTCACCGCGCCGGGCCGCGAAGCCGCCGTGATGCGCGTCGAGCTGGACGGCGGCGGCCATGCCGGCCGCCATACCCATCCGGGCGACGAGATCAGCTATGTGGTCGATGGCGAGGCCGAGCTGGTGGTCGACGGCGAAGCGCCCAAGCGCATCGGACCGGGCGAAGCCTTCGTCGTCAAGGAAGGACGCATCCACGACCTGCGCAACCCGACCGGTAAGCCGGTACACCTGGTCGGCGTGTACGTGGTGGACAAGGGCAAGCCGATCGCGACGCCGGCCGGCAAGTGACGGCGCAGGCCGACGAAGGAAGGGGAGGCAGGCACGCCTGGGCGCATGCGCGGGTTGGCGCGCGTGACGCGCAGGCGCGCCCGGACGTATGCAGGCGCGCCTGCGTCACGCGTACACGGGCGCAGGCGTACGCATTCGCGTACGCGCGCGCCCGCGAGGATCAACCGCGGTTAGGGTTGTTCGGGTGGTTGTCGACGCGGTTCGGGATGCCGTCGCCGTCACGGTCGCCGCGACCCCAGCCGCCGCGATCCATGACCCAGTGGCCGTCGCGCTGGTTCCAGGCCGGGGCGCGGTAGCTGTAGCCGCGGCGCTCACGCTCCCAATGTCCACGGACCCACACGTGGCGACCGTGGTTCCAGTTCCAATAGCCCGGCGCCCACACGTAGCCATGGCGCGGCGGCGGCACGTGCTCGGAGCGCGGCGGCGGCGGGGCGCGGTCGACGATGATCTGGGCGCCGGCAGGCGCGGCCACGCCGGCAAACGAACCGGCGAGCAGTGCGGCGATAATGAGTTTCTTCATCTTGGTCTCCTTGTAGAGTCACGTTACGGAATAACTCTATCGCGGGAGCATCCGACCTGACTGTGCGCTGGATCGCTTATATTGACAGCTCAGCCGCTGAGTCGGAATTCAGCCGGCCACCAGCTTGGCGAAGCGGGTCAGGTCGACGTTGCCGCCGCTGATCAAGATGCCGACGCGTTTGCCCGCCACAGGCACTACGCCGCTCAAGGCCGCCGCCGCGGCCAGGCAGCCGGTCGGCTCGACCACGGTCTTCATGCGCTCGGCAAAGAACTTCATCGTGTCCACCAGCTGGGCGTCGCTGACCGTGACGATGTCGTCGACCAGGCGCCGGATCACCGCGAAGTTGTGCTGGCCGAGGTGGCTGGTCTGGGCGCCGTCGGCGATGGTCTGCGGCACGCCGATGTCGACGATGCTGCCGCTGCGCAGCGACTGCTGGCCATCGTTGCCGGCTTCCGGCTCGACGCCGATCACCTTGCAATCCGGCGACAGGCTCGACGCGGCCAGCGCGCTGCCGGCCAGCAGGCCGCCGCCGCCGAGCGGCACCAGCAACAGGTCGAGCGTGCCGACGTCGTCGAACAGTTCCTTCGCCGCCGTGCCCTGGCCGGCAATGACGTCCGGGTGGTCATAAGGCGGAATCAGCGTCATGCCGCGCTCGCGGGCCAGGCGCTGGCCGATCTCTTCGCGGTTTTCGGTGTAGCGGTCGTAGAAGATCACTTCGCCGCCGTAGCCCTGCGTGGCGCGCACCTTCAGCTCGGGCGCGTCCTTGGGCATGATGATGGCGGCGCGGATGCCGGCCAGCTTCGCCGACAGCGCGATCGCCTGCGCGTGGTTGCCCGACGAGTAGGTCAGCACGCCGGCCGCGCGCTGAGCCGCATCGAATTTCGCGATCGCGTTGTAGGCGCCGCGGAATTTAAAAGCGCCCATGCGCTGCAGGTTCTCGGCCTTGAAGAACAGCATCGCGCCAGTGGCGGCGTCGGCGGTGCGCGAGGTCAGGACCGGCGTGCGGTGGGCCGCGCCGGCGATGCGCGCGGCGGCCTGTTCGACGTCGCTGTAGGTGAGTTCTTGCTGCGGCTCGGATGCGTGCTCGCTCATGCTGTGGGTTCTTTCGAAAAAGGTGGTGTCGTTCAGGTGGCCAAGGGCAGGGCAAACTGCAGCAGCAGTCCGCCGCCTTCGCGGTTCCGGACCGCCAGCTCGGCATTGTGGCGCGCGATCACGCGCTCGACGATGGCCAGGCCGAGGCCGGCGCCGTTGGCTTGGCCGCGCGCGCTGTCCAGGCGCGTGAAGGGACGCAGCAGCAGCTGGATCTGGTCGTCCGGCACGCCGACGCCATGGTCGTTGATCTCGACCACGGCGCGCCTGCCGTGCGGCGTCATGCGCACGTGGCAGGCGATGTCGATCTCGGCCACGTCCTGGCCCGGCGTTTTGCCATACCTGCGCGCGTTCTCGATCACGTTGTTGACCACGCGCCGCAGGTCGGTCGGGTTGCCCAGCACGTGGATGTCGGGATCGACGTCGACCGTGGTGCGCACGTCTTGCAGGCGGTCGGCTTCGCGCGCGCAGCCCTCGAGCAGGTCGGACAGGTCGATCGGCGTGAAGGTCGCGCTTTCGGTGGGGCGGGCAAAGTCGAGGAACTGGCCGATGATCGCGTCCATCTGCGCAATGTCGGACTGCATGCCCTCGCGTGCATCGGTCGACAGATTGGCCATCTCGACTTCGAGCTGCATGCGCGCCAGCGGCGTGCGCAGGTCGTGCGAAATGCCGGCCAGGATGATCGCGCGGTCTTTTTCGAGCTGCTGGAGGTCGCCGACCATCTGGTTGAAGCTGCGGTTGGCTTCGATGATTTCCTTCGGCCCTTTTTCCGGCAGCGGCGCCGGCGGCTTGCCCAGCGCGATCGCGCGCGCGGCCGCGGACAGGCGCGCCAGCGGCAGGTTGACCAGGCTCGAGATCAGCGCCGCGCCCAGCAGCGACAGGGCGCCGACCACGGTGGCCCAGCCGACCCACTGCACGCGCGTCAGACCGGCCAGGCGGTCGCGTTCCAGCATCAGCCAGTACTTGTCGCCGTCAATGTCGAAGCTGACCCAGAAGCCGGGCATGTCGTTGACGCGGCGCGAGAAGCGCGTGTCCTTGCCGAGCTTGTCGCGCACGCGCCCGGCGATGTCGTCCATTAGCGGCGTCGAGGGCGGCGGGTCGACCTTGTCAGTCGGCTCCAGTGTGAGGATGCGGATGCCTTCGTTGGACACCAGTTCGAGCAGCAGTTCCTGGCGCAGGTCAGGCGCGGAGTGGGTCAGCGCCGCCTTGGTGATGGTTACCACCGAAACCAGCAGCTCGGCGGTCTGCTCGACCTGCGGGCCGCGCTGGAACACGTTGATCATGCCGATCCAGGACGCCATGGACAGCGTGGTCAGGAACGACAGCAGCAGGAAGGTGCGCCAGAACAGGCCGCTCCAGAACCAGCCCAGCAGGCGCGAGCGGCGCCGCCTTTCGGTAGCGGGTGCGAACACTAGCGTGGCTGGCCTTCAGGGATGAACACGTAGCCCAGGCCCCAGACGGTCTGGATGTACAGCGGGCTGGATGGGTCCGGCTCGATCAGCTTGCGCAGGCGCGAGATTTGCACGTCGAGCGAGCGGTCGAACACCTCGTATTCGCGGCCGCGGGCGAGCTCCATCAGCTTTTCGCGCGACAGCGGCTGGCGCGCGTGGCGCGCGAACACCTTCAGCACCGAGAATTCGCCGGTGGTCAGCGGCACGGTCTCGCCATTCTTCTTCAGCGTGCGGGTGCCGAGGTCGAGCACGAAGTCGCCGAACTCGAAGGTTTGCGGCGTCTCGCTCGGCGCGCCCGGGATCTCGTCCGGGCCCTTGCGACGCAGCACCGCGTTGATGCGCGCCACCAGCTCGCGCGGGTTGAAGGGCTTGGGCAGGTAATCGTCCGCGCCCATCTCGAGGCCGACGATGCGGTCGACGTCTTCGCCTTTCGCGGTCAGCATGATGATCGGCGTCTGGTCGCCGGCGCCGCGCAGGCGGCGGCAGATCGACAGGCCGTCTTCGCCGGGCAGCATCAGGTCCAGCACCAGCAGGTCGTAGCGCTCGCGCAGCCACAGCTTGTTCATGGCCGGCGCGCTTTCCGCGGTCACGACCTGGAAGCCCTGCTCGGTCAGGTAGCGCCGCAGCAGGTCGCGCAGGCGCACGTCGTCGTCCACCACCATGATCTTCGCGGCGTGGCCATTGTTCGCGCCGGCGCTGCCGGCATTGGTACTGGTTGCATTCATGGGTCTGTCAGATTTGTCAGATTAATGTCGCTATGGTAACGTCACTGCGCCAAGGGAACAGAGCTTATAGCTGTGCCATTACATAGTGTTACAAACTTTACCCAAATAGCCTTATACCGCATAGGGAATCCAAATACACTGGGCCTCATCGAATCACGTTTCACGCATCACAGCTTAATCATTTACTTGGCATCGCGGAAGAGGGACACATGAATAGCGCGTTCAACGACAAGCAGGCAGGCAAGGGGGCGGGGCGGTTCGCCCGCCGGGCCCTTCGCGCCGCGCTCGCGTGCGCCCTGGTCCTCGGCGCCAATGGGGCCGTGCTGGCCCAGCAGCACGGCGACCGCGACGATGGCGCCAATTATGGTGGTGGCCCGTACGGCAATGGCCAGCCGCAGGGCGAGCGCCATGGCGAGCGCTTTCGTCTGCCGCAAATGAACGATCCGCGCCAGCAGGAAGCGCCGACGCGCGGCTACGACGACCCGCGCCGCATGCAACAGGTCCAGCAGCAGGGCTACCCGCAGGGAGGCTATCCGAAGTCTGCGCCGGACGAGCAGCGCCGCGGCGGCGGGCGCAGCATGACGGCCGACGAGCGCGCCGAAATGCGCCGCCAGATCAACGAAGCCAAGGATTTCTATCCACAACGGCGCTGATCTGGCGCCGTGGTCACTTACCGTGATGCACACTGCATTGCGTTAAATACAACGTTGTTGCCAGTTGTATATATTTAGATTCGACAACGTGATACGCTAGTGGGATCGCCCGGCCAAAGCTTCGCCGGGCACTCACCCGGAGCGTGTCATGTCCAACGATGTCGCTGCTTCACCCTTGGCGCCCGGCCTGCAGCAGCGCGCCGACGGCGTCTACGCCGATCCCGACGCTTCCCATGCCATGCTCGTGGCCGCGGTCGACGCGCTGTACCGCGGCGGCGACTTCCTGGTCGGACTCGACTATCCCGTATTCCTCGCCAGCCTGTTCGGCCACGCGCCCGCGCGCGCGCATGCGTCCGCGGGCGCGCGCCTGGCCGTGCGCGTGCAGACCTTCGGCGCCCAGCGCCGCGCCCTGTACCGCGCCGCCAAGATCAGCGCCGGCCGCGCGGTCTACGTGTTCGAGCCGGTGTTCCTGGTCGACCCGGGCGACCCGGACGGCGAAGGCGTGCCCGCGCGCCTGGACGTCGACGAGTTCATCGCCGACATGTGGCTCAAGGGGATCCGCTTCGGCATCGATGTCGACGCCGTGCGCGCCGCGATCGCCGCCGGCCGCATCGAGTACCTGACGGTGGCCAGCCGGCTCGAGCCGGTGCAGGGCGAGGACGCGCGCATCGTCGAAGTCTCCGGCGACATCCACCGCAACGACGCGCCGCGCGAGCTGGCCAACGGCCGTCTCGACCTGAGCAGCTTCCAGAACCGCTTCCCGCAGATCCAGCCGGGCGTGCGCTTGCTGCAGAAGATCGCCGCCAGTGCCGGCAGTCCCGGCTTCGAGATGTCCGGCGCGGTCCTGCCGCCCAAGCCCGGCCAGGACGTCGACCTGGCCAGCTACGCCGGCGAGGGCACCGCGGTCGAGCACGCCGCGGCCGGCGAGTTCCTGCTGTCCAAGCGCGCCGGCTTCCTGCAGGTCGACGCCAAGACCAGCCGCATCGCGGTCGGCGACAAGATCGTCAGCCACGACGGCGTCAGCGCCAAGACCACCGGCAACCTGAGCCTGAAGGGCGACTACGAGGAGTTCGGCGACGTGCAGGAAAAGCGCGTGGTCGAAGGCGACAGCATCATCGTGCACGGCGACGTGTTCGGCAGCCTGGCCTCGCGCGGCGGCGCCGTGCTGCTGCATGCGAACCTGGTCGGCGGCAGCGCCGACAACCTGCGCGGCGACATCCGCGTGCGTGGCGTGGCGTCCGGCGCGGTGCTGCGCGCGCGCCAGGGCGAGGTCGTGCTAGAGCGCGCCGAGAACTGCATCGTTTCGGGCACGCGCGTGACGGTCGCGCACGCGATCAACTGCGAGATCATCGGCGACGAGGTGACGGTCGGCCAGGCCGAAGGCGGCGCGATCGCCGGGCGGCGCGTGACGGTCGGCGCCTGCGCGCCGCGCAAGCAGGGCGAGATGCTGGTGTGCGTGCTGCGCCCGGACACGGGGCAGATCGGCGCGGTGATCGCGCAGGTCGGCCAGCGCGTCGCCCAGTTCGCCGAGCTGGCCTCGCGCGCGCGCGTGGCCATGCAGCAGATGACGGCCAAGCCGGACGTGCGGCGCTACCTGATGCTCTCGAGCCGGCTGCGCAAGAACGAGCTCACGCTCACGCCCGAGCAGGCGCGCCAGTACCAGCAGATGGGGCAGGACGTTGGACCGGCCCTGAAGGCGATTGCCGAGGTGTCGAGCAAGGTGAAAGCGCTCGAGGGCGAGCGCCAGGCCGGCCAGGCAATGCTGGCCACGCTGGAAGCGCAGCGGCGCGGCGCGGCGCTGGCCTCGAACGTCGAGGTATCCAGCGTGCAGGGCGAGACCCAGGTACGGGTGCTCGGCTTCGATCCGGCCACCGGCGCCTATGACTTCGGTCCACGCGAGATCCGCCAGCGCCTGCGCGGCGCGCAGCAGGGCGAGCTGCTGTTCGCCGGCGCCACCGGGAGTTTTGCCTGGAGCAGCGAGCAGGACGAGACCGTAAACCCTCGTGCGCGAAACGGTCTCGATGACCAGTATGACTTTGCTAGCTGACAATGTTACCGTTCCCTCGTCGTGCAGTGACCGGGAGATTAAGTTTTGGAGCTCGACCTCGAACGAAGATGAGGGTTACGATCGCTGCGATAACTGTGATTCCAGCAAGTGCGTACAGTCCACCAGTAAAGCTTCCCGATGCATCCTTGATCCAACCAACAGCGTAGGGACCGACGAATCCCCCGAGGTTGCCCACCGCGTTAATAAAGGCTATTCCACCTGCCATTGCAGTGCCACTCAGGTAGGCAGCCGGTAGCGGCCAGAACGGACCTTTCAGACCAAGAATACCGACTGCGGCGAGTGCCAGCGACAGGATCGACCAGATCGAGCCGCCGAATGCAGCGGCAAGATACAAGCCAGCTGCAGCCATCAGCATGGTGGCGAGCAAGAACAGGCGCCGCTCCTTGGTCCGGTCCGACCAATAGCCGATAAACAGCATGCCAACGCAGCCGACGATATACGGCAGCGAGGTCAAGAAGCCGACCTCCAGGTTCGAATAGCCATGCTGCTTGATCATTTGCGGCAGAAAGGACGATAGCCCGATGTTGGCGGCAGTGGCGCAGAAGTATACGAAGCTCAACGCCAAGATAGCCGGATTCGTGAATACCGCGCGCAGCGACGAAGACTGCTGGGTCGTTCCCGCCATTTCGCGGTCAGCAGCCAGCTGCTCTTCAAGCCATCCTTTTTCCTTGCTGGACAGCCAGGTTGCCACTTCCGGGCGCTCCGTCAGATAACGTAAAACGGTCCATGTAGCGAGCACGGCTGGCATTCCTTCGATGATGAACAACCACTGCCATCCCTTCAGCCCATAAAGACCCTCCATCTGCAGGACCCAAGTCGATAGCGGCGCACCCACTGCGATCGATACCGGGATCGACAACATGAAAGCGGCGATGATGCGTGCGCGGTAGCGTGCTGGGAACCAATAAGTCAAATAAAGAACGACACCTGGGAAGAATCCGGCTTCAGCAGCGCCGAGCAGAAAGCGCATGGCAATAAAGCTTGTCGGTCCTTGGACGAAAGCCATGCCGGTTGAAAGGAGGCCCCAGGTAAACAGGATACGGGCGATCCAGCGGCGTGCTCCGACACGAGCCAGCATCAGGTTACTGGGTACTTCGAAGATACAGTAGCCAAGAAAGAAGATGCCAGCGCCCCAGCCGAAGGCATAAGCACTCAGGCCCAAGTCCTTGTTCATGGTCAGCGCAGCGAAGCCGATATTGATCCGGTCGATATAAGACAGCACGTATAAGGCCATGAGCAAGGGCACGAGGCGCCAGAAGATCTTGCCCATCAAGTGCTTTTCATTGATGGTTTCCATCGTTGTCTCCTAATATTGCATATCAGCTTCTTTAGCCTGCCGCCGCTCGACCGGAGAATTGCCCGGGCAAGCAAGCGGAGCTTCCGTCTGACTTATAAATTGTTGGGAATGAAGAGATATCAGTCGCGGTACGATGTGTCGCGACGATCGAGCAGTCGGATCATGGCTGGCCATTCCATGATTCCGTAGGGGCGGCGTACTTGAGGCTCATACTGATGAGCGGTTTTAGCGATAACGTGCTCTTGCGGCAGGTGCAGATCCGTATTGCATGCCAATGCGTCGAGCTGGGTCTTGCAAGCGCTCTCCAACCAGTACATGGTGTTGAAAGCTTCGGCCACACTCGGGCCGCAGGTCAGCAGTCCGTGATTCCGCAGGATCATGACATCCGAGTTTCCAAGGTCGGCGACCAGGCGTTCGCGCTCATCTACGTCGACCGCAACGCCTTCGTATTCGTGATAAGCGATCTTGCCGAAGCGCATATTGGTCTGCGCGATTGGCAACAGGCCACACTCCAGTGCAGATACGGCCATTCCAGCGCGGGTGTGAGTGTGGATGACGCAGTCCACTTCGTGGCGGGCGCCGTGGATGGCACTGTGGATCACATAGCCCGCCTGGTTGATGCCATAGGTCGGGTTGGGATTGAACAGGATGTCGCCCGCAAGGTTAATCTTGACGAGACAAGATGCCGTGATTTCCTCGTATAACAGGCCATAAGGATTGATCAGAAATTCGCCATCCGCATCTGGAACCTTGCAAGTGATGTGGTTATAGATGAGGTCGGACATACCGAAATGCGCAATCAGCCGGTAAGCGGCAGCAAGGGTAATCCGGGCCTCCCATTCGGCTTCGGATACCACGTTACGAACGCTTTGTACTGGATGGTTCATGATGTTCCCTTATCGAGATAAATAGTCATGAGCTTATTGTCGATTAAAATTTTTATGAGATATAGGGCCGATTGCTACCTTTAAACAATAAGAAAACTATCTTCTGTGCCAGTCGTGTTAGACTATTGGCATGGACACACGGTTTTTGCAAAGTTTCGTTGCTGTCGTGGAGTGTGGATCGATAGCGGAAGCAGCGCGTCGGCTCGACTTGACGCCGGCTGCTGTTGCAGCCCGTATCCGTACTTTGGAAGAGGACTTGGGAGTCGAGCTCGTCAACAGGGCCGGCCGATCCGTCAAGCCTACGGAGGCCGGGTTACAGATACTGGACCAATCGCGCGGTGTAGTACGCAACGTAGTCGATCTTCGCGCGGCAGCGATCGATCAAGTAGGTCAGGGAAAGCTTCGCATTGGCAGCTTCTTTTCCGCAGCCATTTCGATTGTTTCGCCGGCTCTCGAAAAGCTTTATGCCGACCATCCTGATCTGTCGGTTTTTGTCGACGTGGGACACTCTGCGGAACTGTCGACCAAGGTGATGGCCGGCGAACTGGATGCTGCGATTGTGGTTGAACACCAATTCGCCATTCCCAAGGCATGCGCATGGCATCCTCTCGCCGAGGAACCACTCGTCCTGATTGCCCCTGGCACTTTCAGGAGCGATGAGGATGCACACGCCTTGCTGCGTTCGGAACCCTTCATCAAGTACGACAGGCGCATCTGGGGCGGGCGCCTTGCTGATCGTTATCTGCGAGAACGCGACATTCAGCCGCGAGTGCGGCTCGAAATCGACGGCGTGATGACCATTGCACGCCTCGTCAGCCGCGGTCTCGGGATTTCGCTGGTTCCTGACTGGGCGCCGTTGTGGGGGCCGGATCTGTCGCTGACCCGGATTACCCTACCCGGCGTAGCGCCTACCCGAGGGGTCGGGTTATTGAGAACGGTACGGGGTCCGCGTGAAAAGCTGGTGGACGAGCTGTTTCAGCACGCGCTTGCTGTCTGCCGACCGGATTCAGCAAGCAAGTTGCCAGGGCGCGCAAAGTAAGCTTCAATGAATTCGACGCAGTCCCTTGACTTGCCCGAGCTGCCCGGTCACGCCTCAGTGCCGCGCCGTCAGCAGCAGCCCGATCCCGAACAAGCCGTACAGCAGGCCGAACATCGCGAAGCGGCGCGGCGTCAGGCGTTCGCGGCGGATGAACCAGTACAGGCCGGCGATCGAGATCATCGTCACCACGCCCGCCCACAGCAGGCTGGCGTCGAGCAGCCACGGCGTGAAGAACATGCCGAGCGCGCTGGGAATGGTCGCCTGGATCATCATCGCGCCGCTGATGTTGGCCAGCGCCAGGTCGGGCTTGCGCTGGCGTACCCAGATCACCGCGTTCAGGGTCTCCGGCAGTTCGGTGGCGATCGGCGAGAGCAGCAGCGCGACCATCTGCGCCGGGATGCCGAGCAGCGGGCCGATGTCTTCCAGGCGGTGCACGAACAGCTGCGAGGCGAGGAAGATCACGATCAGCGCCAGCACGGTCTGCAGAATGGCCCAGCCGGCGCTCGGGTGTTCGGCGTGCGGGCGCAGCTTGAGCGGTTCGAGGTCCTCCGGCGCGGCGCATTCGCCGTCGGCCATCATCGACTTGCGCACGTAAGCGCCGTAGGCCAGCAGGAAGGCGATGCCGAGCCAGGGCTTGAACGCGAAGGCGACCAGGCCGAGCGCCAGCTTGAACACGAAGATGCACATGAACCAGCGCTGGTCGCGCGCCAGCATGTCGCCGGTCGAGCGCATCACGGCCGGCCAGCGCATCTTTTGGCCCGGACCCAGGCTCAGGTAAGTCAGGCCGACCACGGCATAGGCGATGGTCGCCAACACCAGCGGCCCGCCGAGCGCGGCGCCGACGCCGATGTCCTTCGACGCCGGGTTGTTGCCGAAGGCGACTGCGACGAAAGTGACCACGCTCTCCGGCAGCGCGGTGCCGAAGGCGGCCAGCACGGTGCCGGTCGCGTTCTGGGTCAGGCCGAAGCGCTGGCCGATCCATTCGACGCCATTGACGAAGTATTCGCAGGACCAGTAGATGGCGCCGGCGGACAGCAGGAGAAGGAAAACGGTGAGAGTCAGGTGCATGTCATCGATTCAAGGCCGGACGCATACCGATGACCAAGGCGCCTGTCCGGCCACGGAAGGCGTCATGATCAAAGGTCTTGCCAAGCATCGAACCGCTGACGCCATGGCCGATGGTGGCCAAGTATGTTGACGTCAGCCCTTCCCGAGACGGGACGGAGGCTACTCCCCAATGAAGGCGCGCATCTTATCACAGTCCATCAACCTTTCCTATCACTAAGGTAGAGAATGGCTATGCACTGCTAGAATCAGGATCACAATCACAGCGAGGAGACAAGATGGACAGCAATCGTCGTAACCTGCTCAAGGCCAGCGCCTCGGCCGCGGTCGGCAGCCTGATGACCGGCATGGGCGCCAACGCGCGCGCGCAGGACGGGGCGCAGAACAATGGCGCGCAGATCAAATCGGTGCCGCCGCTGGCGGGCAAGGTCGGCATGCGCCTGGCCACCTGCGCGCTCGGCCCGAACGGCACGCCGGGCGTGGTGCTGGTGCTGGACGACGGCAAGCTGGTCGACCTGCGCGCCGAAGCCGCGCGCCAGAAGATGGCCATGGGATTCGATCCGGGCTCGATGCTCGAACTGATCAAGAGCGGCGACCTTGGCTTCGACAAGGTGCGCGCGCTGGCGCAGCGCGCCATGCACGACAAGGCCGGCCTGCTGCCGCTGGAAGGGGCGCGCTTCCTGTCGCCGATCCCGCGCCCGGAACGCAATATCTACTGCGTCGGCTGGAACTACCTCGACCATTTTGAAGAAGGCAAGAATGCGCGCGCCGACAAGCACGTCGAGACGCTGCCCGACCACCCGGTGTTCTTCACCAAGGGCACGCACACGATGAATGGCCCGTTCGATCCGATCCCGCAAGACACGAGCAACTCGACCCAGACCGACTGGGAAGCGGAGCTGGCGGTCGTCATCGGCCGGCGCGGCAAGAACATCCCGGAAGAGCAGGCGTTGGACTATGTGTTCGGCTACGCGGTCTACAACGACACCACCGAGCGCGACATCCAGCAGAAGCGCCACGGCGGCCAGTGGTTCAAGGGCAAGAGCATAGACGGCCACGGTCCGATGGGGCCGTGGATCGTCACCGCGGCCGGCGTTAACCTGGACAACGCGCGCGTGATCTGCCGCGTCAACGGCGTCGAGAAGCAGAACGCCAGCTACAAGCAGATGTACTTCAAGGTCCCGCGCATTATCGCCGAACTGTCGCGTGGCATGACGCTCGAGCCGGGCGACATCATCGCTACCGGCACGCCGTCCGGCGTCGGTTTCGCGCGCAAGCCGCCGGAATTCATGAAGAACGGCGACGTGATGGAAACCGAGATCACCGGCATCGGCGTCATCCGCAATACGATCCGCGCTGAAGGCTGAGCGGTCGCCGACGTGCGTGTCAGGGTGCCGCCGTGGCCGGCTTCTGTGTCGCCGTGCCGGCCTGGAAGTCGATGCCGCTGCCATCCAGGCTTGGCGTGAAGTGCATCGACACGCCGACCGACTTGCCGCACTGGCTGAAGGTCCACAGCTCGTCCCAGACCCCCTTGAACACCTTGTCGCCCTCGGTGACCTCGTGCGGCGGCGCGCTGACCTGCATGTCGGCCATGGCCAGCGCCTTGCAATCCTTGTCCGGCCCGAAGTTCCTGGCGAGCAGCGCCGCCTGGCGCATGGCGTCGCGCAGCAGGATCGGATTGGCCAGCGAGGTGCCGGGGAAGGAGGGCTGGACCGTCGGTACGCCGCCGTCGCGTGCGGTGAATAGCGCGTTGTCGACCTTGGTTTCACCGCAACGCGTCAGACGGTAGCGGATCAACCAGCTGCCTTTGACCGGGTCGGCCGATCCCGGCGCGAATTCGGCCGGGACGACCACTTGCATCGACATCGGCGTGGCCTGGTAATCGGTCTCGCAGGCGGTTTGCAGCCCGAGCTGCCGGTCGGTCTCGCGTCCGGCCCGGGCCGGCCGGCGTGTCTAGCGGGCCGAACGCCGATGCCTCCGGGTTTGAGAGCGCCAAGGCGGCAATCAGGGTGCATGAAGCAGGGGACGGGCGCATCGAAGGTCTCCTCGATTGATCGGACCAGTGTAGCGCTAAGTTGCAGCTTCGGCAACAGCCTCGCGGTGCGATGCGATGCGAGTATCATGCACTTTTCGATCCGACAGGTTTTCATGAGCACCGACAATCCACTCAATCCCGATGGCCTGGCCGCGCTGCGCGCGCGTTTCCAGGCGCAGTCGCGCCGCGCCCAGGGCTATTACAACGTGATGCACGAAGCGCGCCGCAGCGCTGGCAGCGATGATGCCGTCAACGACTGGATGAACGCGCCGCTGGCAGAATTCGACGGCAAGACGCCGGCCCAGCTGGTCGACGCCGGCCAGGAAGAGCGCGTGCTGGCGTATCTGCGCACGCGCTGAACCGGGCGCGCGGGCACGCAGGCGTTACGGCAGCGCGGTCGCGACTTCGGGGCTCAGGCGGTTGATGACGCTGTAATTGATGGCGGTCCACCACTCGGAACCCTCGCCCAGCAATGCGCCTTCGGACGCTGCGATCGCCGCGTGATCGGCGCTGACCAGGTAATCCTCGACGTCGTTGAGCGACGCGAACGACAGTACCGACACCGCATCGATCTTGCTGCCTTCGGGATCGTCCTGGGTCGAGCCGATGTTGTGCAACTGGGCGTAGCGGCACACCAGTTCGCGCGTCGCCGCTTGCGCCAGGACCAGCGGCGCATGCTCGGCCAGCAGGCGCTGCTGGAATTCTTCGCGCGAGAGCTCGGGGCGGCGCATGTGGATCATCACCAGGCTGATCGGATCGCGATGACGTGCGCTCGGGATCAGAATGTATTCGCGCGTGATCTCACGCGTCACCATGCGGAAGGCCACCTGCTCGTCGGCGACGATGCGCTGCGCGAACTTGTCCTGTTTTAGCGTGGCCTGGATGTCGTCCTGGCTGCCGTAGGCGATGTAGGCGAAGCCGTCCCAGCGCGGCCGCTGGAAGGCCGGTACGCGCCGTTCGGGGTCGGACGGCAGCCGTCCGGTATCGTCGATCATCGCGCGGTACGGCGGCGGAAATGCCGAGGACGGGCCGGACGCGATGCGGTGCACCTGGTCGTAGCGCAGCACCAGGCTGGACGAGCTGCCCGGCTCGTCCCAGGCGAACTTGGGTCCGTGCACCTTGCGCCAGTATTCGTCCCAGTGCTCGAACGCCAGGTTGGGATCGCCTTCCAGCGCCAGCGCGTGCGCACGCCAGTTGGGGAAATGTACTTCGTGGCCATGCTTGCTCTTCGATGCGCCCGGGTCTTGCAGGCGCTGGCTGCGCGGCGTGTCGTCCACGCGGCTGACGAAGGTCGGGGTGACGATCAGCGGCGCGGACGATGCCGGCGTACTCGGCCCCAGCGGAGGGCGATGCAGGTTGTCGGTACGATCGAATTCGGTGCTCATGGCGTTCTCCTGGTTCGGTTATGAAAATGTCGCGCTACATGCTGCCTCAAGGTCGCAATCAGCAGCGCGATCAGCGGCGCAGGCGCGCCACCAGCGGCGCGGCGAGGACGGCGAGCAGCGCGATCGCGGCTGCGATGATGGCGATCTTGTCCAGCCCCAGCGTCGGAATCGCGACGCCGCCAAGGATGGCGCCGACGCCAATGCCGGCATTCGCCGCCGAGACGTTGGTGGTGCCGGCCAGCGCCTGCGAGTGCGTCGCCGACTTCATCACGCGCACCTGGCAGATCGGGAACAGGGCCGTGTAAGCGATGCCCCACAGCGCCAGCACGGCGCAGAACCCGAGGCCGGCATGCGCCAGCGGCACCGCCAGCGCCATGCCGATCGCGAGCAGGCCGGCGAACAGCGCGGTCGCCCTGAGTGGCGCGCGGTCGACCGCTTTGCCGCCGAGCCAGTTACCGAGCAAGCCGACCGCGCCGAAGCCCATCAGCCACCAGCCGACCCGGGCGGGTGCGATGCCGGCGATGCGTTCCAGGATGTCGGCCAGATAGGTGTAAGCCGTGAACATGGCGGTAAACACGACGATCGAGAGCGCGACGTTGGCCAGGAAGTAGGGCTCCTTGAACAGGCGCGCCTGCTGCCGGAAGTCGAGCCGGTCGGTGCGCGCGACCGGCGGCATCAGCGCCCACAGCGCGGCGGCGATCAGCACAGACAGAGCGGCGAGCAGCCAGAACGCGCTGCGCCAGCCGATGCTGTTGGCGGCCACGGTGCCGAGCGGGATGCCGAACAGGAGCGCGCCCGAGATGCCGAGATAGACCTTCGACACCGCCTGGCCGGCCTGTTCGGGACCGGCCAGCTGGCCGGCGGTTTCGCTCGCGGTGCCCCAGAACACCGGCAGCGCCAGCGCTGGAATGAAGCGCGCCAGCGCCAGCACCCAGATATTCGAGGCGACGGCCGCCAGCGCGTTGGATGCGGCAAACACCAGCAGGATGGCGACAAACAGCCGCTTGCGGTCCAGGTGCGACAGCCAGGCCGTCAGCGGCGGCCCGAACAGCATCACGGTGAAGGCGAACAGCGTCACCAGCTGGCCGGCCAGCGAAATCGAGATGCCGAGGTCGCGCGACAGCGCTGGCAGCAGGCCGACGATCAGGTATTCCGTGGTGACGATGACGAAGGCGGCGACCGCAAGGATCAGGATCGAGATCGCGCTGCCCGGACGCGCCGCGGTCGCGGCGCGCGCCGGCGATGAATAAGTCGATGACATGGTTGTTCTTGTTGATGTTGTTGGACCTGCCATCCTATTGAAAACGGGATTTCCTATCTCGGGTATTTTTTCTATACTTTGCGGATTCCAATTCCCGAATCAACGATGCAAAACAGTGAACGTCTGAAGGGCGTCGACGTGTTCGTCGCCGTGGCCAAGGCCGGCAGCTTCACGCGCGCCGCCGAACGCCTGAATCTGACCGGTTCGGCGGTCGGCAAGGCGATCGCGCGGCTCGAGGCGCGGTTGCAGGTGCGGCTGTTCGAGCGCACCACGCGCAGTCTCGCGCTGACCGACGCCGGCACGCGCTTCCTCGCCGCCTGCACCCAGGTGCTGGGCGACCTGGAAGCGGCCGAGCATGCCTTGCGCAGCGATGGCGAGGCGCCGGCCGGCCGCTTGCACATCGACTTGCCGGCCACCTTCGGCCGGCGCATCGTCCTGCCGCTGCTGATCCCTTATTTTCAGCGCTGGCCGCGCGTGCGGCCGGTGCTGTCGTTCACCGACCGCTTCGTCGACCTGGAGGACGAAGGGATCGACGTCGCCGTCCGCATCGGTAGTCCGCTGGCCTGGCCGCCCTCGCTGGGGCATCGCTACCTCGGCCAGGAGCGCAAGGTGTTTTGCGCCGCGCCGGCCTACCTGGCGGCGCATGGCGCGCCGGCCAGCGTCGAGGCGCTCGATACGCATGTGGCGATCGGCTATGGCAAAGGGGAGCGCGCGGTCGGCCCGTGGTTCATCCGCCGGGGCGACGCCGTCGTCGAGAAAAGCCTGCACGAGGCCCAGGTGGTGACCGACAATGCCGAAGCCCAGCTGGCGCTGACGCTGGCGGGCCTGGGCATCACGCAGCTGCCGACCTGGCTGATCCAGGACGAGCTGGACGCCGGCCGCCTCGTGCAGATCCTGGACGACCATGCGGCGCCCGGCCTGCCGATCCACGTCGTCTGGCCCAAAGCGAAGCAGACCATCCCACGCATCGCCCAACTGGTGGAGACGCTGGCGACGGCGTTTGCGCAGCGCGCGGCGGCGGGAGGCGTGCGGTAGCTGCGCTCAGGCCGGGGGCGCCGGCTCGCGGCTGGCCGCCAGCAGCGCGTAGCATTGCGCCGCGTTCGGGGGCAGGGCGGCGAACAGAACGGCGTCGGCATCATCGACCAGGCCCTGCTCGGCCAGCATGCGCAGCTTGCCGAGGTAATCGCTCAGCTGCAGCAGGCGGCCCAGCGGCGACACCGACGCACCCTTGCGCACGCCGCCTTGCTCGGCCAGGGCCGTCACCACCGTCTCCGGAAAGTTCCACTCGCGCGCGATGCCGGCGCCGAGCAGGCGCGTATCGCGCGTCAGCTGGGCCAGGAATACATCGGCGCCCAGTCCCGGCGCGCCGCCCGTCGCTCCGTCCATGAGGCGCAGCGCGACGATCAGGCCGACGTCCTGCAGCATGCCGGCCAGGAAGGCATCGAAAGGTTCGATGCCGGCCTCCGGCGCCAGCTGGCGTATGCTGGCCGCGCAACGCTCGGCGTGTTCCCACAGGCGCGGCGCCAGGCGACGCACGAAGTAGCCCGAGTGGACGTCGATGATGGGGCGGAAGGCGACCGTGGTGATCAGCTGGCGCAAGCCTTCCTGGCCGATCAGCATCACCGCCTGCTCGACGCTGCCGACCGTGGTGCCGGTGCCGGCGTAGGCCGTATTGGCCAGGCGGATCACGGCCGCGACCAGCACCACGTCCGACGAGATCGTGCGCGACAGCGCGCTGCCCGAGAAGGTATCGCTGCGCAGGCTTTGCAGCAACTGCGGCACCAGGCCCGGCATGCGCCGCACCAGCGCCGCGCCGGACTGGCGCGACGCCAGGATGGCTTGCAAGGTGTCGAGTACCTGGGTCTCGGCGGCGTTCAGGTCGAGGCCGGCGTCGTTGTCAGGCGCGCGTTCGAACAGCCAGTCGTGCCAGGCGGCGTTGACGCGTTCGAGCTGGTCGAACGGCACCGCGGGTTTGCCGCTGCGCGCTGCCGGGGGCGGCGCGGCCGGTGCGGCCGGCTCGACGGCCGTGTCCGGGCGCACGGGCGCAGGCGCAGGCCCGGTCGCAGCGGGAGATTTGGGCGCCGGTCCGGAAAACAGGCGTTGCAGCCACCGGTACATCGTCGATCCTCGTATGCATGTGGAAACGCAGCCCATTGTACGTTTGCCGACATCGATTGCAAGGATCGTGGCGTTTGTAAAATGTTGACTGCAATCAACCGTTTTCAGGCCCGGTGGCTTTAGCATGGCAGTCTCACACAAAGGATTTGCCATGCATGCCGATACTCACGGACCGACCCGCACGATGCAGTTCCTGAGCTTTACCCTCGGAGGCCTCGAATATGGCCTGGACTTCGCCAAGGTGCAGGAGCTGCGGGTGCTCAAGGCCCTGGAGCGCTTCGCCGCAAGCTCGAGCGCGGGCGGCGAAATCATTGGCGGCGTGGCCGTCTCGCGCGGCGTGATCATGCCGCTGGTCGACATGCGTGCGGCCTTCGGCGCCAGCCCGGACGCGCCGGACCCGATGACTGACGTGATCATTCTCAAGCTCTCGAACTGCCTGATGGGGATGGTGGTGGATGGCGTGACCGGCGTGGTGTCGCTCACGCCCGAGCAGATCGCCCCGGTGCCGGGCGCGCAGGACGCGCAAAGCAATCAAGTCGCTCAGGTTGATTATCTGATCGGCCTGGGGCAGAGCGGCAACCGGCGCCTGATCCTGGTCGACATCGAGCGGCTGATGTCGGTCAAGCGCCCGGCCCATGAGCCGCGCCAGGTCGCTTGAGCGCCGTCGAGTGGTTCAGGCCGCGAGCGCCTCGAGCTGCTCCTGTAACTCGAGCCACTCTTCTTCGAGCTTGCCGATGTCGCGCGTGAGGAAGGCCTGGTCGGCCACCAGTGCTTTCAGCTCGTCTTTCTTGTCGGCCTCGTAGATGCCTGATTCGAGCAGGCGCGCGTCGACGTCCGCCTTCTTCGTGTTCAGCTTGGCCATCTGCTCCTCGAGCCGCTTGATGCGGTTCTCGATCGGCTTTTTCAGCGCGGCCATGCGCTGGCGCTCCTCGGCTTCCAGGCGCTTCTGTTCCTTGCGGTCGACCGGCGCCGCAATCGGTGCAGCCGCCGCGCTTGCCGGCTTGTTGGCGGCGTCTTTCGCTTCGCCGGACGGCAGCGGCGTGCTCGCGCCGTCCTTGGCCAGCTTGGTCTGGAACAGCCAGTGCTTGTAGTCGTCCAGATCGCCGTCGAAAGGCTGCAGGCGGCCATCGGCGACGATGATGAACTGGTCGGTGGTGGCGCGCAGCAGGTGGCGGTCGTGCGAGACCACGACCAGCGTGCCCTCGAACTGGGCCAGCGCCAGCGTCAGCGCTTCGCGCGTTTCCAGGTCCAGGTGGTTGGTCGGTTCGTCCAGCAGCAGCAGGTTCGGACGCTGCCACACGATCAGTGACAGCGCCAGGCGCGCCTTTTCGCCGCCCGAAAAGGGCTTGATCGGGCTGGTCACCATGTCGCCGGGGAAGTTGAAGCCGCCCAGGAAGTTGCGCAATTCCTGCTCGCGCACGGTCGGCGCGATCTTCTGCAGGTGCCACAAGGGCGACTCGTCGTGGCGCAGCATCTCGACCTGGTGCTGGGCGAAATAGCCGATCACCAAGCCCTTGCCCAGCGTCGCGGTGCCGGTCAGAGGCGTCAGTTCGTTGGCGATGGTCTTGATGAGCGTCGATTTACCGGCGCCGTTCACGCCCAGCAGGCCAATGCGCTGGCCGGTCTGCAACGAGAAGTTGACGCGCTTGACGATGACCTTGCCGTCGATCTGGTCGCCGTGCTGGTCCAGAATCGGGTAGCCGGCGTCGACGTCTTCCATCACCAGCAGCGGGTTCGGCGCCGAGACGGGGTCGCGGAACTCGAACGAGAACTCGGCCGCTGCGCGCAGCGGCGCCAGCTCTTCCATCCGCGCCAGCGCCTTGATGCGGCTTTGCGCCTGGCGCGCCTTGGTGGCCTGGGCCTTGAAACGGTCGACGAAGGATTGCAGGTGCGCGCGCGTGCGCTGCTGCTTCTCGAGCGCGGCCGCGGCCAGCACCATGTGGGCGGCGCGCTGGCGTTCGAAGCCGCTGTAGTTGCCCGAGTAGCGTTTCAGCTTGCGCTCGTCGATGTGCACGATCACGTTCACGATCTCGTCGAGGAAGTCGCGGTCGTGCGAGATGATGATCAGCGTGCCCTGGTAGCGCTTGAGCCAATCCTCGAGCCAGATGATGGCGTCCAGGTCGAGGTGGTTGGTCGGCTCGTCCAGCAGCAGCAGGTCGGAGGGGCACATCAGCGCCTGCGCCAGGTTCAGGCGCATGCGCCAGCCGCCCGAGAAGCTCGCCACCGGCTGCTGCATCTGCGCGAGCGAAAAGCCCAGGCCGATCAGCAGCTGCTCGGCGCGCGACTGCACGGTGTAGGCATCGGCGTCCGCCAGGTGCGAGTGGACTTCGCCGATCGCGATGCCGTTATCAAGAGTGTGCGGCATCGCTTCCAACCGTTCCAGCTCGGCCTGGAGTTTGCGCAGGTTGACGTCGCCGTCGATCGCGTATTCGATCGCCGGGCGGTCCAGCGCCGGCGTCTCCTGGGCCACGTAGGCCATGCGCCAGCGCTGCGGGAAATCGATCTCGCCGCCGTCCGGGTGAAGCTCGTTGCGCAGCATGGCGAACAGGCTCGATTTGCCGGCGCCGTTCGCGCCGATCAGGCCGATCTTGTCGCCGGGGTTGAGGGTCAGGTCGGCGTCTTCCAGCAGCGGCTTGGTGCCGCGCATCAGGCTGACGTGGGTAAATCGGATCATCGTGGACTCGTTATTTGGCCAGCTGCTCGGCGGTGAGCAGGAACACCGCATCGTCGCCCTGGCTGGTGGTCAGCCAGGTCAGGCCGAGATGGCCGAACGCGGCTTCGGCGAACTCGCGCTCGTTGCCGATCTCGACCACCAGGATGCCTTCCGGCGTGAGGCGTTCAAAGGCGCCGTCGACGATCTTGCGCACCAGGTCCATGCCGTCCTCGCCGCCGGCCAGGGCGATCTGCGGCTCGCGCAGGTATTCCGGCGGCAGCTTGCCCATCGAATCGCTGTTGACGTACGGTGGGTTGCTGATGATCAGGTCGTACTTCTTGAACGGCACGTTCTGGTACAGGTCGGACTCGATCGGATTCACGCGGCCTTCCAGCTTGTAGTCGCGGATGTTGCGCTCGGCCACGGCCAGCGCGTCCGGCGAGATGTCGATCGCATCGACCACCGAATTCGGGAAGGCATCGGCCATCATGATCGCCAGGCAGCCGGAGCCGGTGCACAGCTCGAGCACGTTCTCGACGCTTTCCGGATCGCTGACCCAGGGGCTGAACTGGTTCGGGATCAGCTCGGCGATGAAGGAGCGCGGCACCAGCACGCGCTCGTCGACGTAGAAGTTGTAGCTGCCCAGCCAGGCTTCGTTGGTGATGTAGGCGGCCGGCACGCGCTCGCTGACGCGGCGTTCGATCACGGCCAGCACCTGCAGCACTTCCTCGGACAGCAGGCGCGCATCGAGGAAGGGGTCGAGCTTGTCGAGCGGGAGCTTGAGGGTGTGCAGGATCAGGTAGGCGGCTTCGTCGAAGGCTTCGGCGCTGCCGTGGCCGAAGAACAGCTTGGCCCCGTTGAAGCGGGTGACGGCGTAGCGCAGCAGGTCGCGCGGGGTCGAGAAATTGGTGGTCATGGTCATGCCTCGCAAGGGTTGTTAGTCCGCAGACGGGATGGTCAGCAGGCGTTCCAGCGTGCGGCGGTAGATGTTCTTGAGCGGATCGATGTAGCGCACTTCGATGTGCTCGTCGATCTTGTGGATGCTGGCGTTGGGTGGCCCGAATTCTATCACCTGCGGGCAGATGCGCGCGATGAAGCGCCCATCCGAGGTGCCGCCGGTGGTCGACAGTTCGGTGTGCACGCCCAGTTCGTCGCGGATGCTGCCGCAGATCGCATCCGACAGCGTGCCCTTCGGTGTCAGGAAAGGATGGCCGGACAGCGTCCACTTCAGGTCGTAGTCCAGGCCATGCTTATCCAAAATCGCGTGCACGCGCGCTTCCAGGCCGTCGGCCGTGCTGGCGGTCGAGAAGCGGAAGTTGAAGTCGACCTTCAGGCTGCCCGGGATCACGTTGGTGGCGCCGGTGCCGGCCGCGATGTTCGAGACTTGCCAGCTGGTCGGCGGGAAGTACTCGTTACCGTCGTCCCACTTCTCAGCCGCGAGTTCGGCCAGCGCCGGCGCGGCCAGGTGGATCGGGTTCCTGGCCAGGTGCGGGTAGGCGATGTGGCCCTGCACGCCCTTGACGACCAGGCAGCCGGACAGCGAGCCGCGACGGCCGTTCTTGATCATGTCGCCCAGCACGTGGCTGGAGGTCGGTTCGCCGACCAGGCAGTAATCGATCGTTTCGCCGCGCTCTTCCAGCTGCTCGCAGACGATCACGGTGCCGTCCGTGGCCGGACCTTCCTCGTCGCTGGTGATGAGGAAGGCGATCGAGCCGGCGTGACCGGGATGCGCGTCGACGAATTCCTCGACCGCCACCACCATCGCCGCGATCGAGGTCTTCATGTCGGAGGCGCCGCGGCCATACAGCTTGCCCTCGCGGAGGGTCGGCGCGAACGGCTGCGAGGCCCACTGATCGACCGGGCCGGAAGGCACGACGTCGGTGTGGCCGGCGAACACGAACACCGGCGATTCGGTGCCGCGCCGTGCCCACAGATTGGTCACGCCGTTCGATTCGATGGTCTCGCAGCGGAAACCGAGCGGTTCGAGCAGTTCGATCAGCGTGCGCTGGCAGCCCTTGTCGTGCGGCGTGACCGAATCGAGCGCGATCAGCGTTTCGGTGAGGTTCTGGGTACGCGATGCCTTGGCCATCATGCGTTCGCTCCAAACAGGCTGCCGTACTGCTCAGCTGAAAAACCGACCGCAAGCGGACCTGCTCCGGCCAGCACCGGACGCTTGATCACCGACGGGTTTTCCAGCATCAGTTCGAGCGCGCTGGCCTTGTCGACCACCTGCGCGCGCCGCTCGTCGGTCAGCTTGCGCCAGGTCGTGCCCTTGCGGTTGACGAGCGTCTCCCAGTCGAGCTGTTCGAGCCAGCCGGCCACGATGTCGCGCGCTAAGCCTTGCTTCTTGAAGTCGTGGAACTCGACGTCACGGCCATGCTCGGCCAGCCAGGTGCGCGCTTTTTTGACGGTGTCGCAGTTGGGAATACCGTAGAGGGTTGTTTTCATGACGAATCGATGGCGGCCGCGCGGCCGGCGAATGGGCTTCAGGCCGTGCCGGCGACCTTGCTGAAAATATTGCTGAAAATGGTGCTGACTACGAAGGCGCGAAGGATAGCATAGCGGCTTCGGCTTGCGGAGTGTTTAGCAAGCCTAAGCCAGCAGGCGCAGCGCCAGCGCGGCCAGCAGGGCCGGCGGCATGACCACCAAGCCGACTTTCAGGAATTGCCAGAACGAGACGTCCAGCTTGGCGCGGCGCAGGTTGCTCAGCCAGAGAATCGTCGCCAGCGAGCCGGTCACGGACAGGTTGGGGCCCAGGTCCACGCCGATCAGCAGGCCGTCGACGATGCGCTTGTCCGGATGCAGCTGGCCGATGACCGAGCTGGCGACCAGGCCGGCAGGCAGGTTGTTGGTGAAATTGCTGCCGACCGCCAGCAGCGCGCCGGCGAAGGCTGCGGCTTCGCGTACGCCACCGTGCGCCAGCATCGCCAGCGCCGCCGCCAGCCGGTCGACCACGCCGGTCGCGCTCAATGCCTCGACCAGCACGAACAGGCCCGCCACCAGCGGCAGCACCGCCCAATTCACCGATCTGATGGTCTCGAGCGGCGAGCTGCGCGCCTTGATCCACACGGCGAGCGCGGTCAGGATGCCCATCACCGCGGTCGGCAGGCCCAGCGCGATGTCGCGGCTCGACACCACCAGCAGCACGACGGCGGTGGCGACCACGCCGGCCAGCGCCAGGCGGCCGCGCCCGTCGAGCGAGGGCGTATCGGTGTCGGTCGCGCACGGTGCGGCAAGGGCGCGCCGCTGGGTCCAGCCCAGCGCGAGATAGGTGACGACGATCGAGCCGAGCGAAGCCAGCGCGAAGCTGCGCAGCCACGCGCCGAGCGCCGGCGTGTGATTACCGTACAGGACGATGTTGGCGGGATTCGATATCGGCAGCACGAAGCTGGCGGCGTTGGCGACGAGGGCGCAGGCGAACAGGCTGGGCAGCGGATCGACCTTGGCCTTCTTGGCGGCGGCGATGACGGCCGGCGTCAAGACCACGGCGGCGGCGTCATTCGACATGAACACCGTGACCACCACGCCGACCGCGTACACCAGCGTGAACAAACGCCAGCCGGAACCGCGCGCATGCAGCACGGCTTGCGCGGCGGCCCAGTCGAACAGGCCGGCTTCCAGGCCGATTTCGGACAGCAGCATCATCCCGGTCAGGAACAGGTAGACGTCGCTGCCTTTCTTGATCGCTTGCCAGGCATCGCCGGCCGACAGCATGCCGAGGGCGACCACCAGGATCGCGCCCGCCGTCGCCCAGATCGCCTCGGGCCAGTTGCGCGGCCGGATCAGCACCAGCGCGGTCGATGCGGCGACGATGGCCCAGGTCAGCCAGTCACGCCAGGCGTCGCCGCCGGCCAGCGCGGCATGGGTCGGCATCACCATGAGCGGCCTCCTTCCTTGTTGGGGCCGAGCTGGGTGCCGAGCAAGCCATGCTCGGGCCAGGGGCTTACCGCCCAGGCGTCGGTGCCGGGCGTGGCGTCGCCCTGCGGCCATTCGGCGGCCACGAGCACGCTGTCCTCGATCACGCGGCCGTCGGCCAGCGTGGCGTGCACGTGCAGGCGCCGGCGCGGATGGCCTGGGTCGACCAGCACGGGCATCTCGGCTTGCCACATTCCGGCGCGGCCCGGCACCGGGTGTAGGGTGGCGCCGGGCGCATCGCTCGCGTCAGTGCCGGCCAAGGTCACGGCATCGACCTGGCCGTGGCCCAGCACGCGCGCACGTACGACGGTGCCGCCTGCCGGGTCACTGTCCGATGCGTCGCGCACGCGCGGGCGCGTGGTCAGGCGCGCGTCGGGCGGGGCGACGATCATCAGCAGCGGCCACGGATCGTTCAGCCGCTGGAAGCGCCAGCTGGCGCTGTCGCCGTCCAGGTGCACGATGCTCAAGCCGGGGCGGCCATCGTCTTCCTCGATCTGGCCGGTCGAGCGGGTCGCGCCGTACAGCACGCGGCCGTCGTTCAGCAATTCGTTGTAATGGGTGTGGCCGGTGTCGACGAAGGCCACGCCGGCCTGGGCAAACAGGGTGGCCAGGGTGCTGCCTTCCTCGGCCAGGTCGCCCGGGTAGGCGTGCATGAACACCACCGGCCTCAAGTCGCCGGCAAGGCAGTCCGCCAGCTCGCGCGCCAGCCAGGCGCGCTGCGCGTGTCCGAGTCGGAAGTCCGGACCGCCGGCGCCGTGGCTGACGATGTCGAGGAACAGGCAGCGGTAGCCGTGTAGCGTCCAGCCGAACGGGCAGCTCGAATGCGGCAGCGCGGCGTAGGCATCGAGGTCGCCGGGTTCGAAATCGTGGTCGCCCGGGATGGAGCGCCACGGCACTTGCAGCCGCGCCAGCTCGGCGGCGATGCGCTCGTACTGGGCGGGGCTGCCGTGGTTGGCATTGTCGCCGCATAGGAACACGAAATCGATCGCGCCGGCCAGCTGTTCGTTGATCAGGTCGACGGCGCTGGCCAGGCGCGCGGCGCTTTCCCAGTCATCGTCAGCGCCGACGTGCAGGTCGCCCAGGTGTACCCAGCTCAGCATGATGGCGTCTCCGCTCGGGCCTTGCCGCCGCGCTTGGCGTCGGCGCGCGCCTCGTCATCCTCGGGTGCGTCGCGCTCCAGCGTTTCCGGCATCTTGAAGGCGAACAGCAGGAAGCCGGTGGCGGCGATCGCGGCCAGGGTCAGGAAGGTCGGTGTATTGCCGACATGGTGGGCCAGGAAGCCGGCCACGCTGTTGCTCAGCAGCGCGCCGATGCCGACCGCGGCGGCGACCGCGCCCTGGGCGGCGTTGAAGCGGCCGGTGCCCTTGGTCAGGTCGGCGATGATCAGCGTGCCGACCACGCCGAACACGCCGGCGCCCAGGCCATCCATGCACTGCACGGCGATCAGGGCGGCCGGCGTCTTGCAAACGCTGTACAGCACGCCGCGCACGCACAGCGCGGCGAAGGCGAACAGGAACAGCGGCTTGCGCCCGACCTTGCCGGCCAGCTTGCCGGCGAACGCCGCCACCACCACGAACACCGCTTGCGAAGCCACCATATAGCCCGAGGTGTACATGATCGCCTTGCGCACGCCCTGGTCCTTGGCCAGCATCTCGGTCACCAGCGGCACCATCGCGGCGTTGGCGAAGTGGAAGATCACCGCGCAAATTAGGAAGATGGCGACGGCGCGTTGATGGATCAGGTCGCGGAACACCGGCAGCAGGCCCTTGAAGGCTTGCACCGGGCCGGCGTCGGCATCGGCCGCGGCGCAGTTGTCGCGGCCATCGCCGCCGCGCGCCATTTCGTAGTCGATGTCGTCCGGATCGATGCGGGTCAGGATCAGCAGCGAGGCTGCCGCCAGCACGACGATGGTGGCGAACATCCAGTGCAGGCCGAGCAGCAGGCCGACCGCACCCAGGCCGAGCGCGGCGGCGACGTTGCCGGCGGCGTTCCAGGCCTGGTTGCCGCCCAGGACCGCGTCCAATCGCTTGCGCCCGACCATGCCGAGCGCGATCGCGGCCAGCGTCGGCGGGAAGATGGCGCCGGCGGCGCCGATCAACGCCTGCGACACGCCCACCACCGGAAACGTCGGATGCAGCGGAATTGCGGTGCAGGCGATCGCGATCATGATGATGCCGACCGCGAGCAGAGCGCGCTTGGCGCGCAGGTAGTCCACCAGGGCGCCGACCGGCGTCTGGGTCAACACCTGGGCGATGTTACCGATGGCCAGCGCGATGCCGATCCGCGCCGGGTTCCAGTGCACGGCCGATTGCAGGAACAGGGCCATGTACGGTCCCATGCCGTTCTGGACGTCGGCCAGCGTGAAATTCAGGGCGCGCAGCGGGGCGATGCTGGCTTTGTCGGTGCCTTTATCGGTGCCTTTATCGGCGCCGCCGTCGGGCTGGGCGCGTTCATCATCGGGCGGCGGCTGGGTGCCGGCGTTGCGCTCGGGCTGGGGCGGTGCGGTCACGGCGTACTCCTTGTGCTTGCTGCGATGGATGTTGGGATCGTGCAGCGATGAAGCGCGCCGCGCGACCGCCAGGCCTGAGGCGGCTGGTCGCGCGGCGCTTGCGGCTTAAGCCGGCTTCTTGTCCAGCGGCTTGCCGTTGAATTCGACGGCGTCGATGACGTGGCCGCTGCCGTCGGTCAGCGCGCGGCCAGGGCCGGAGGCTTCGACCTGATCGCCGATGGCGATGCCGAGTCCGGAAAAGCGGTCGGGGCGGACGTGGACGAAGTCGCCCGAATCGAGCAGCACGCCGTTGGCTTCGCCATGGCGCGCGTAGTTCATGCGGATCACCTTGCCCTTGGCATGGGCCGGCTTGCCGCCCTCATGCGCGTCCTTGCCGTCGATGCCGGCCAGGCGCTTGAACTGGTACACCGCGTGGGCGTTCTCGCCTTCCGGCCAGGGTTTTGCTTCGGTGCCCTCGACCGTGACGCGTTGGCCCGGCTTGACCTTGCCGAACGGCGTCGCGTCGTCGGGGCCGTGGCCGAACACGAATTGCGCCGCCACGCCGTCGGCGTCGAGCATGACGCCTTCGATGCCGCCCTTCGGGCTATAAATCGGATGCACGTATCGACCTTCGATCGACCAGACACGGCCGTCCTTGTCTACTTTTTCGTCCTTGTTGCCTTGTTCGTGTTTCATGATGCCTCGTCAAAAAAAGAAAGAATCCGGGTGTGCGCGGACACCCGGTGGTGCGCGGACCGGTCAGGTCCGAACCGCGCCTGGCTGCTGATCAGCGCGTGTGCGATGCGCAGCGTCGATGCCGGCTGCGAGCGCCGGCATCGAGCATCGACATCAAGCGCCGGCTGGCGGTGCTGGTGGCGCTGGCGGCGCTGGCGGCATGGGCTGCTGTCCGCCGGGTGCCGGTGGGGCAGGCGGTGCCGGTGGTGCTGGCGGTGCCGGTGGGCGACCGTCTGCGCCGGGTGCACGTGGAGCCGCGGCGTCGGGACGCGGACGCGGCGCCATCGCGCGCTTACCCGGACGCGCCGCCGGACCGCGTGCCGCGGCCGGGCCGGCCGAGTCGGGGCGCATGCCCGGCGCAGGCGCGCCTGGTGGCGGCGGCGGGGGCGGCGCGTCGGCGCCTGCCGGCGGTGGTGGTGCGTCGCCAGGACGCGGGGCCGGCGGCGTCATCGTGGACTGGGCCATGGCCAGGTTGAAGGTGGCGGCGATACCAGCCGCGAGGATGAGTTGCTTAATCGACATAATTAATCTCCTTGAAACGATGTGTCCGTCACATCATGCAAACAGCATGCCAATCGAATGTGGAGGGAAAATGGAGCTATGCATGCGATTTCGCGTCTCCAGCGTCCGCTTCGGGGACGGATGGCGTCCGCTTTCCGGACAGTTGGGGCACGGCCGTGCTACATACGGACAGGCAAGCGGCTAGACTGTCGTCATGACAAGTTTTTTCGACAACATTCTTTTTGCCAGTGCGAGGCCGGCATCGATCGCGAACCGATGCCGGCGCTCGCGCAGCGCCGGAGCGCGGCGATGACTTCCCTGCGCAGCCAGCTTTCGCTGTTCTGGGTACTCTTGTTTTCCCTGTGCGTGGCGCTTGCGGTGGTGCTGCTCGCGCTGTATCGCAACAGCGCGGGCGCCCACATCTCGAGTGCGCGCGCGGCCACCGAGCACAATTGCCAGATGATCGCCACGCGTTATTCGCGCGCGATCCCCGCCGATGCACCGTCCGAGCCCGACGCCGACCTGTTGCGCGCCTTGCTGAACGTGGTCCTGTCCAGTGCGCCGCAGGTCGAAGGCGGCGTATGGCAGGACGGTTCGGGCTCGGTCGGCTATGCGTATCCGACCTACGAGGGCGGCGGCGTCAAGCGCGACGTCCCGGCCGCCGAGCAGCCGCTCATCATGGCCATGGCCGCGCGCGCGGCGCAAACGCGCTTCCTGCAGACCGATGTCGTACGCGGCAGCCACGAGGCGCTGGTCCTGACCGCCTGCCCGATGCGCAGTGCGCGCCCGGACCTGGCGGCGTGGACCATGACCCGGGCCGGCGGCGGCATGCTCGATGCCGAGGGCAGCCTGCGCACCGGCCTGGCCGTGCTGGCGGTGCTGGTGCTTGCGTCCGGGCTCTGGTTCGTCTTCATCCTGCAGCGCGGCGTCGGTCACGTCGGCGTACTGGAAGCGCAGCTGGCGTCGGCGCAGTCGGACGGCAACGTCATGCCGGAGCTGTCGCGCACCGGCGTGCGCGAACTGGACCGCATCGTCGACGGATTCAATCGCTACCGCACGCGCTTCGACGAGGCCCAGGCGCGCCTGCGCCAGGCGGCCCAGCAGCGCAGCCGCGACCAGCGCCTGGCGGCTCTGGGGAGGATGAGCGGGTCGATCGCCCACGAAATCCGCAATCCGCTCGCCACCATGCGCCTGAAGGCGGAAAACGCGCTGGCCGCCGGCCCCGAGCGGCAGTCGGCGGCGCTGGATGCGATCGTGGTCCAGATCGACCGCCTGGACGGCCTGGTGCGCAGCCTGCTCGGGCTGGTCCAGCCGCTGACGCTGGCGCCGCTGACGGTGGCGCTCGGCCCCTGGCTGCGCGAACGCATCGACGCCGTCGCCGAACGCGCTGCGGCGGCGGAGGTGGCGCTGGCCTTGCGCGATGCGGGTCCGGACACGGCCGTGTTCGATCCGGTGCACGCCGGGCGCGCGCTCGACAATCTGCTCGACAACGCGCTGCGCCATGCGCCGCGCGGCGGCCACGTGATGCTCCAGGCGCGCGTGACAGGGGCGAGCTGCCTGGCGCTGTGCGTGGAGGATGACGGCCCGGGCGTCCCGGTGTCGCTGCAGGCCGCCCTGTTCGAGCCGTTCAATACCGGCCGCGCCGATGGCACCGGCCTCGGTCTGGCGCTGGCGCGCGAGGTGGCGCTGGCGCACGGCGGCGACCTGCGTTACGTCGACCTGAATCCGGGTGCGCGCTTCGAATTGGAGATGCCATGGCGCGCCTCCTGATCATCGACGACGACGACGCCTTCCGCGAAACGCTGGCGGAGACGCTGGTCGCCTTCGGCCACGCGGTCGACGGCGCCGCCGACGGCGAGCGCGCGCTGGCGCTGCTGCGCTCGGCGGCGCCGTTCGACGCCATCTTCCTCGACCAGCGCATGCCCAGGATGGATGGCCTGGCCACGCTGGCCGCCCTGCGCGCCGGCAGCGCGCCGCCGCCGGTGGTGATGCTGACCGCGTTCGCCAGCGCCGGCACCACCATCGAGGCAATGCGCCTGGGGGCGTTCGACCACCTGGCCAAGCCGGTCACGCGCGAAGCGCTGCGCGCGGTGCTGGAGCGGATCCTGCAGCGCTGTGCGGCGCCGGCGACGCTGCCTGCAGGTGTCTCCGATGGCGACGAGGAGGCGCCGGACGATGCCGATCTGATCGGCCCGAGCGAGGCGATGCGCGAGGTCCACAAGCGCATCGGCATGGCGGCGGCCAGCACGGCGCCGGTGCTGGTCCTGGGCGAGACCGGCACCGGCAAGGAGGTCGTGGCGCGCGCACTGCACCGCTATTCGGCGCGCGCGGATGGGCCATTCGTGGCCGTGAATTGCGCCGCGATTCCGGCGGACCTGCTGGAGAGCGAATTGTTCGGGCACGTGCGCGGCGCCTACACCGGCGCCGTCGGCGAACGTCCCGGGTGCTTCCGCATGGCCGACGGCGGCGTCCTGCTGCTCGACGAGATCGGCGACATGCCGCTGGACGTGCAGGCCAAGATCCTGCGCGTGCTGCAGGAGCGCGAGGTCGTTCCGCTGGGCGGCAACCGCCCAATCCCGGTCGATGTCCGGATCGTCGCCGCGACCCACCGCGACCTGGACCAGGCGGTGCGCGAAGGACGCTTCCGCGCCGACCTGCTGTACCGCCTGGACGTGCTGTCGATCCGCTTGCCGGCGTTGCGCGAGCGGCTGCTGGACATCGTGCCGCTGGCGCTGCATTTCCTGCGCCGTGCAGCCGGCGGCGCGACAGCAGGCGCGGCCGCGCAGACGCTGTCTGCGGATGGCGCCGAGTGGCTGCTGCAGCGCCGCTGGCCGGGCAATGTGCGCGAGCTGTGCAATGCGATGGCGCGTTGCCAGGCCCTGGTCCGCCACGCCGTGATCGACACTGCCGACCTCGAGGCGGTGCTGGCGCCGCAGACGAGCGCGCCGGCGCCGGAGGTAGGCGCCGCGGATGGCGCGCTGCCGGACGACTGGTACGGCCAGCCGCTGCCGCAAGCGGTCGAGCGCCTGGAGCGGCTGTTGCTGGAACGCGCGCTGGACCAGGCGCACGGGAACCGGGCTGAGGCCGCACGCCGGCTCGGCATCCACCGCCAGCTCCTGTACCGCAAGCTGAGCCAGTACGGGCTGGACGGTTGAGGCGAAGCGGGTGCGTGCTTAGTGCGTGCTCAGTGTGTGATGTTCAAGCTATAGAACTTCACCACCGTGCCATCGGTCGTCTGCGGCGTGCCCTGGGTCGCGGTCTGGTCGTAGTTGCCGGCCTTGAAGTAAAACCGTTCGCCGACGAAGCTGTCGTCCATCGTGAAGGTCTTGGTGCTGCCGTTGACCTTGACCGTGATGGTCTTGCCCGACAACTTCAGCTGGTAGGTGAAGCGGGTGCTGACCGGGACCGTCGTGATCGTCGTGGTGTGGCTGGAACCGCCCTGGTTGGTGTCTTCCAGGAACAGCTTCACCGCGCCGCTCGAGCTGTACTGCAGCTCGCATAGCGGCTTGCTCGGGCCGGTGCCCTGGAAGATCTGGGCGATCGCCGTATTGCCCGGGATTTTGGTGACGGCCAGGTTCGCATCGAGGATATTGGTGCCGCCGGTGGTCCAGGTCGCGTTTTCGCGCAGTTCGGTGCGCGGATGCAGCGAGCCCGAGGTCGTGGAACCCACGCGCGGGTCCATCATCACCATCGCACCCTCGCTGTCGGAGTAAAAATAGGGCTTGTTGGTGTAGCCCGATTCCAGCGCCGAGCCCTTGACCGTGTCGACGCTGCCCTGGGGCCCGGTCGGCAGTTGCAGCGTGTAGCCGCCGAGGTCGAAATTCTCGCCGGGGTAGGTCGCGACTGTCGTCATGCCGGCGATGCGCGACCCGGCCGAACGCGTGATCCCGGATGCGGGGGCGGCATCGAGGGCAGGGCAATGGGCTGCACCGCTGGTCACGATCTGCGCTTCGCTCAAGGCCACCGTGCGGTCGACGTCGTTGCCGTCGCTGGCGATGCGCAGGTAGTTGGCGGCGACTTCGGCCACGCGCGTGAGCTGCGGCGCGGCGCCTTTGCTGACGCCCTGGAATTGATCGGTCCAGGCTTGGCCGTCGACCGAGGTCTGGACGCGGTAGCGGTAGCTGCGCGCAGCGCCTTGAACCCAAGCCAGCTGCACGCCGGTGACGTCGTGGCAGCCGCCGAGGCCGTATTGAATCCATTGGGTGCCGCCGGAAGCGTCGGCGCGCCACATCGTGTTCGCTGCGCCGTCGATGGTATTGGCCGGCACGTTGCCGTCGTGGCTGCTGGCGCTGATGCGGCCGGGAAGAACGATTAGCTGCGTGTCCGCTTGCGCGGAAGACGACAGGCTGGCCAGCGCGCCTAGGACAGCCAGGACGGCCAAGGTGCTGCGATGCATGGCATTGCGCATTTCGTATCTCCTTTATGGTTATCGGAGACTTGAAAATAGCATGGCCGGGATCGCTTTGGTAAACGTTTTACTTAAGTGTCGCAAAAATTGAACTTGGCGAGGTACGCTCGCCACTCGCGTTTGATTAAAGTCAAGAGTAAACCGATTACTCTATTTCTGGCTTTCCGGCGCTGTCCAGACCAGATTCCACAAGTGGCCGTCGATATCTTCGAAGCCCTGGTCATACATGAAGCCATGGTCTTCCGGCGGGTGCGGCGTGCGCCCGCCCGCTGCGACCGCCTTGGCGATGAGCGTATCGACTTCCTCCCGGCTCTCGCAGCTCAGGCAGATCACGAGTTCATTCGCTTGCTTGGCCTGCGCCACCGGCTTGTCGATCAGCGATGCGAAGAAGGGCTCGGTCGTCAGCATGGCCAGGATGGTGTCGCCGACGATGTTCACGCATGCGGAATTCTCGCTGTCGAAGCGTTCGTTGAAGGTGAAGCCGAGCGCGGAAAAGAAGGCCTTCGACTTGTCCAGGTCCTTGACCGGCAAGTTGAGGATGATCTGCTTGTTCATCGTGGTTCCTCCGTTGGATAGGGTAGGGCGGCGTTACACCGTATTTTTTCAGACAACGCCGCGCCCGGCAATCCTCAAAGATCCATTTCCCACGTTTCGTCGATCATCGGCTGGCCAAATGCATGGACCGGCTCCGCGCCGACCAGGACGTATCCTTTGCTGCGGTAGATGTCACGGGCTTCGCGTTGCTGGTCGACCGTCCACAAGCGCATCTTGCGATAACCCACCGCGCGCGCGAAGGCATGGCACTCGTCCACCAGGCGCGATCCGAGTCCATAGCCGCGCGCTTCGTCCTCGACCAGCAGGAAGCGCAGTTTCGCAACGCCTTCCTCGCCGCTGTACGCCACTGCAACCGAGCCGACCGGCTTGCCGCCTATCTCGGCAATCCAGCAGCGTTCGCGCGCCGGATCGAAGTTGGCCTCGAAGTCCGCGCACAGCCTGGCGACGAGTGCTTCGAAAGAATCGTCCCAGCCCTGCTGACGGCTGTAGAACTCGCCGTGACGGCGCGTGATCCAGGCGAGATCACCGGCGCGGTGCTCGCGCAGAACGAAAGGCTGGGCGTATTTCATGCCGGCCTGTTTGTCGAGGATACTGCTGATGGTACCCATTGCATCGAGCAGCGCGACCTGGTCCGTTTCTTCGAGGCGCGACAGCATGTCGGCGACTTCGGTTTGCGAACAGCGGTCCAGCGGTTCGTAGACGGCGCGGCCCTGTTCGGTCAAGTGAAGGACTTTCGCACGCTTGTCGCTCAGGGAAGGCACTTTGCTGACCAAACCCTGGCTTTCGAACTTGGTGACGATACGGCTGAGATAACCACGGTCGAGTCCCAGCCCACGGCATAGCACGGAAGAGGGCTGGTCGCCATGGTGGGCCAGTTCGTAAAGCACGCGCATTTCCGTCAGTGTGTACTGGCTGTGCAGCAAATTTTCTCGCAGCACGCCGATCTGCCGCGTAAAGAAACGGTTGAATGAACGAACCGCCTTGACGCGGTCATCGGCTACGAGGGCTCCCATGGCATTTCCGTCTCGAACATGAACACAAAGACGAGCTTCCGATACATTGCTGACTGAGTCAACAATGTATCGGCGATATGGGTTCCGCCCGCGTATTTAGTGCACCGCGCCGACCTTCAAGGGCTGCGCCGCGCGCGCCGCCATGTTGGCCACCTTGGCTTCCCAGGCCTGCGCATCGGTGAAGTCGCCGCTCTTGCTCCAGCCGCCGCCCAGGTAGTGCACGAAGGGCCGGCCCGGCGTCGCCTGGCCGACCAGCAGGGCGTCCTCGCCGAGCATCGCGCTGCGCGTGGCTTGGCCCGGGATCAGCACCGCGCAGGCGGTGTGGCCGTTGGGCGCCTTTTCCGGCTGCCAGTAGCTGATCCAACCGGCCGCTTCGTTCTTCGTCAGGCGGTCATCGCCTTTGCCGTCCTTGCGCTGGGCGATGCCGACGCCGATCTCGAGCGGCGCGCCGCCAGTGGCCGCGTAGACGCTCTCGATGCGCGTGAAATTGGAGCCGGCGTCGATCGAGAAGCGCTTGGTCTCGGCGACGTGGCGGCCCGCCGCATCCCAGCCGTCGTAGCGCAACTCGAAGGCGGCGCGCAGCGGGCCGTCGGCCAGCAGCGTCCAGCTCGAGTAGACAGGCGCAGCATACGCCTTGCCGCCGGCCAGGATCTCTTCGCCGCCGCAGCCGCGCCCGGTGCCGACGTCGTAGTTGTCCAGGCCTTCGCCATGGTCGGTGTGGTACTCGCCGCGCTTGTACCAGAGGTCGACGATTGGCGTGCGCACGCGCTTGACCCAGACGTCGATGCCGCTGCTGACATGCTCATTCGGCGCCTTCAGGATCGCCGGTCCGTACAGGCGGTGCGCGATGCGGTCGCTCTCCCAGGCGAAGTCGTCGAAGCGTTCGGGCACGTGGCGCGCATGCACCTTGACGTCGGGCGTGGCCAGCGGCGGCAGGCTCGATGCCGGGAACAGCAGGAAGCGCCGGCTTTGGTTCGGGCTGAAGTCGGCCTGGAACAGCAGGGTGCCGTCCATGCGCTGGGTCGGCACGATGCGCGAGGTGTCGGCTTCCATCACCACCACCGGTTCGCGCGGCGCCGCGATCTCGACCGTCTCCTCGGCGCGGTAAAAGGCGCCCGGATTGGCCACGTCGACCACGCGCGCGGGCGTGCGCGCCTCCAGGCCCATGCGGAAGACCTCGCTGCCGGCCAGCAGAAAGGCGCCGACGCCATACACTTCGGTCGCGTCTTCCGGAAAGCCGTCCGGCGCCTTGCCGATCGGCTGCACGTGGGTCAGCTTGCCGTCCGGCTGGACGCTGGCCGCCAGCGCGCGCCATGCCTTGCGCACCACCGGTTCGAAGGTGGCGCGATCGAGCAGGCCCTGGTTCACGCCCCAGGCGAGCGCATAGGTAAACAGGCCGGTGCCGCTGGTCTCGCGCGCCGGGTAGGCGTTCGGGTCGAGCAGGCTGGCGCGCCACAGGCCGTCCGGCTGCTGCAGGCCGGCGACTTTCGCGGCCATCTCGCGGAACTGGGTCTCGAAGCGCGCCCGCGCCGGATGGTTGACCGGCAGGTACTGCAGCGTGCGCGCCAGGCCGCCCATCACCCAGCCATTGCCGCGCGCCCAGAACACCTTGGCGCCATTCGCTTCCTTCTGGCCGAAGTAGGTCGAGTCGCGGTAGTACAGGTGTTCCTGGCGGTCGTACAGGTAGTCGGAGGTCACCCACCATTCCTTGACCGCGTAGTCGAGATAGCGCGCATCGCCGGTCGCCACGCTCATGCGCGCCCAGGCCGGCGGTCCCATGAACAGGGCGTCGCACCACGACCAGCGCTCCTGGTTGCGGGCCGTCTTGAAGTCGAGCGTGCCGCTGCGCGGATTGGCGAGAATGTCGTCGAAGCGCGCACGCAGCGGCGCGAGCATGGCCGGCTCGCGCAGTTGCAGGTACAGCTCGGCGTAGGTCTGGCCGACCACGTGGTCGTCGGCGTGGTAGGGCAGCTTGCCCGGTTTCCAGCCGTTGCGCTGGCCCATGGCGACCATCGCGTCGCGGTACTTGTGTGTGCCGGCCAGGTTCGACAGCGCCATGAAGCCGGCGTCGCCGACGCCCTGGGTCCAGTCGTCCGACGCATGGCTGCTCGGGTGCGCGAGCTGCCAGTCGGCGACGCGCTCCATCGTGGCCAGCACGGCGGCCGGGGCCGGCGTGTCGGCGTCGACGGCTGCTGCCATCGACATCGTGTCGGCGCGGGTGGCGCTGCAGCCGGACAGGGTGACAAAGGCGCCGAGCAGGGCGGCGGGCAAGACCAGCAGGCGGGCGGAAGATTGCAGGCGGGTGGTGATGTGCATGTCTCGTTATGTTATTGTGGTTGAAGAAAAACGTTTAACTTATTATAGGCCTGTTCTGTTTGGTTTGCGTAAAGCAATGCCGCAGTAAACGTTTGCGCAGACTGCCCCAATCCGGCCCCATTCTCAAAGGAGACGCCATGCCGCACCCTTGCCCCGCGCGCCCGCGCAAGCCTGTCCTCGCCGCCGGCCTGCGCGCCACCGTCCTGCTCGCGCTGCTGGGAAGCGGCCGCGCCATGGCCTGCGCCGCGCCAACGCCGGCCGTGATCGATATCGACGCCAACAGCTACTACGTCGACAGCCACCATTCCATCATCGATCCGGTGCGCAAGGCGCGCAACGAGGCGGCGACCAAGCCCGTCGACGAATTCCTCGAGGCCGTCGCCCGCTCGGCCAACGCCGCACAGCGCAACGGCGACGCCGACGAGGCGCGCTGTGCGCTCGACTGGTTGTCGGCATGTGCGGGCCACGACGCGATGCTCGGCACGATGACCACTGAACAGTCTTACTATACGCGCAAGTGGGCGCTGGCCGGACTCGCGCTGAGCTACGCGCGGGTGCAGGCGGGCGCGCCCGCGGCCCGGCGCGCGCAGATCGAGAAGTGGCTGCTGGCGCTGGCCGACGCCACCATGCGCCACTCGGACGCGCACAAGGGCATGCGCAACAACCACTACTACTGGGAAGGCTTGGCCGTGACGGCGGCCGGCGCGGTTACCCACGATGCGCGTTGCCTGAACTGGGGGCGCAAGGTGTTCGATCACGCCATGGGCCAGATCCAGCCGGATGGGTCGCTGCCGCTGGAACTGGAGCGCGCCGGCCGCGCGCTCAACTACCACCTGTTCGCGGCGGCGCCGCTGGTGATGATGGCGTCGATCCTCGACGTCCAGGCGGCGCCGCTGGACAAGCTGGTGGCGTTCTCGGTCAACGCCGTAAACGATCCGTCCATCCTGCAGAAGATGACCGGGTTCGAGCAGGAGCATCCGAACGGCGTGCCGGGCTGGATCGTCATCTACCTGCGCCATGGCGGCAAGCTCGCGTCTCCGGTATCCGTCCCGGCGACGAACTGGGACGTGCGCATGGGCGGAGACCGCAACCTGATCGATCCGCTCGAACATCCGTACGGCGCGTGATTGCAGTCCATTGTCGTTCCGGCGGAGGCCGGAACCCAGGTGTGCGCTTTATTCGTGCGCTAGCAAACCTGGGCCCCGGCCAAGGGGGCCGTCAAGGTCCGGGGAGACGGCTCTGACGCTCCGGTTATTGGTAGCGCATCGTCCAGCTGATCGTGAGCGGCTTGTCCAGCTTGAACGCGCCGCTGCGGCAGCTGACCAAGGTCGCCATCGGCCCGTACGGCGCTTGCCAGGCCGGGTCGCCATGGGTCGGCGCCGCCCGGCAGCTCGCCAGGCCGCTCACGCTGAACGTGCGCACCGCGCCATCCTGGAAACGCACCGTATTGCCGTCGACGCTGGCGCCGCTGGAGAACGCGCCGAAGTCCAGCGTCAGCGCCGCGACGTCGACCGGACTGGCAGCGCGGTAGGTGTCGGTGCGCGTGATCACGCCGTGCTCGAGGAGGTACTCGGTGTCGACCGTGATGCGCGTGTCCTTGACCGGCGCGTTCTTCTTGATGCGGTCGAGCGCGTCCTGGTGCCAGCTCACCCGCTCGCCGCTGCCTTCAGGCTTGGCCTGGATGTGCTGCAGGTAGGCGGTGGCGATCAGTTCGCTGCCATCGGCCAGCGTGAACTTCGGCAGCAGCTGCGGATGCGCGGCGCCGCTGTCGGCTACGCCGGACACGATCCCGTATGAAAACGGCAGCGGATAGTAGGGGCTGTTGGCGTGCTGGCTGATGCCGCCGTTGATCATCGACAGGCTGAACACGTGCGCCCCATCGCGCCAGATCGCCAGCGCGCGGTCGTACTCGCCCTCGGCGAAGCGGGTCAGGCTGAAGGCGGGGCGGGTGCGCTGCAGCCAGGCGGCCAGATCAGGGCGCGGCGCGGCGTCCTTCATGCCGGCGCGGTTCCACATGGCGTCGGTGGCGATCAGCTGATGCAGCAGCGAGAAGTTCTCGCCGAGGATGCGGTGCTTGCCGCGGTAAGTGTCGGTGCGCCGCCCCTGATTCCACATGTCGACCGAATGCATCCGCGGGTTGAACCAGAAGCCCATGTAGCGCGCGCCGATGGCCGAGGACAGCGCATAGGCATAGGTCTTTTCCTCGGGCGTGAGCACGTCCAGGTAGGCCGCGGTGGAGAGGATCTCCAGCATCGCCGTCTCGCCATAAGGGCCGAGGCTGCGGCCCATCGTGAAGCCGGTACCGTCGGCGTTGGCCGCATTCAGCGCGACGTCGGCCGATTTGCGCAGCAGCGCCTTGAGTTCCGGCGTCACCGTGAGGCCGGTCTCGATGAAGCGCTCGCAGATCTCGGCGGCCAGCAGGATGCTGTAGCGGTCGAAGCGGCCTTCGCCATCGGTCTCGTCGGAGAAGCCGTACTTGCCGGAGTAATCGGCGTAGTGCTTGAGCATCTTGTCGAGCAGGATGTCGCTCGCTTGCTGGTCTTCCCAGCCCATCAAGAGGCGCAGGCGCGCGATCGAAAAAGCGACGCCGTAGTAGTTGGTCGGCAGCTTGATCAACTCGTAGCTCGGCACCCGCACGAAGCTGCGCCAGTCGAGCGACTTGCGCAGCTTGTCCAGCGTGGCCGGGTGCACGGCGCGCTCTAACAGGCCGGCCTGCTTCAGCTTGTAGAGTGTGCCGATGTAGTAATAGATGCCCCAGGTGTGGTTGTCCATGTCGACGGTGACGTCGGCCATGGTCGCGAAGTCGCGCAGCATCGCAGGGAGGCGCGGATCGTCGGCCGGCGTATGCAGCAGCAGGTCGCCCAGGCCGGCGGCGATCTTCCCGGGCAAGAACTTGTCGCCGGCCTCGAAGGGCTTGACGCCGTCCATCGTCAGGTCGGCCTTCTGCTCGGTCAGCAGCTCGGCAAAATAGGCGAGCTGCGGGTAGGCTTGTTCGACGGTCCGATGCAGCGGGGCCGCCGGCTCGGCCGCGAGCGCTGCGCTTGCGCTGGCCATGAGGACGGCCGCAAGCGCAGTGCGGTGCAGGTGCAGGCCGGGAAGGGCATTGGGCATGGTGGTGACGTCTCCATTGTTGTTAAACGTTTTCCAAAGAATAGGCCAACTCTTCGGGAAAGTAAACGTGGAGATGATGGGGCATACGTGCGCGCGCGGCTGTACGGGGACACTTGGGCCCCGGCCTGCGCCGGGGCGACAGTGCCTACAGCATGCGGGGGGGAGGACTCAAGCGCGCGCCAGCGTCGACGCGCGCAGCACCAGCTGCGGCGCGATCTTGGTCAGCTTCTCGACCGGCTCGCCGCGGATCACGGCCAGCAGCTTGTTCATCGCGGTCGCGCCCATGCGCTCGCTTTGCAGGTCGACCGTGGTCAGCGCCGGCGTCGTGTATTTGCCGTAGGGGATATTGTCGAAGCCGACCACCGACATGTCGCGCGGGATCGCCACGCCCAGGTTGCCCGCTTCCTTCATGAAGCCGAGCGCCATCAGGTCGTTGTAGCAGATCAGCGCATCGGGACGGCCGGCGCCCAGCACGATGCTCGAGCACAGGCGCTCGCCTTCCGCCAGCGAAGGCGCATCGGCATCGACGATGGTCAGTTCCAGCCCGGCCGCGTCGAGCGCCTCGCGCACGCCGCCCAGGCGCTCCTCGTCGCGGCGCGACTTGGAAAAGCCGAGGTAGGCGATGCGCTTGTGGCCGAGCATGCGCAAGTGCTGGGTCAGCATGAAGGCGCCGCCGTGGTCGTCGCTGGCCACGGTCGGCAGCGGCAGCTCGTTCAGGCTGCCGAAGAAGACCAGCGGCTTGTCGATCTCGGCCATCCACGTCATCTCGTGCTCGCGCATGCGCGAAAAGACGATCATGCCGTCGACGCGCCGGCTCAGTTCTTCCAGCGTGCGCCGCTCGCGGCTCGGGGTCTCTTCGGTATCGACCAGCAGCACCGAATAGCCCTGGTCGTTGGCGACGCGGTTGGCGCCCTTCAGGATGCTGGAAAAGTGCGGGTTGGTGATGTCCAGGACCGACAGGCCGATGGTATTGGTGCGCCCGGTGATCATCGACTTGGCCAGCGGGTTCGACATGTAACCGAGGTTGGCGATCGCGGCTTGCAGCGCCGCCTCGACTTTCGGAGAAAAGCGCTGGGCGCCGTTGATGTACTTGGAGACGGTGGCCGTCGATACCTGGGCAGCGGCAGCGACGTCGCGGATGGTCGGGGCAGATTTTTTCATGGGCGGTCAGCGTTACTCAGCGTGTCATCTTAGCATGGGGTGGGATTGGAAAAAATTGACAACGAAAATGTTTTGGTTATACTCGGTTAAACGTTTTCCATGTAACGACCCGGACCTCACCATGACTCAAGCAGCCAAACCCTTCAAACGTCTTCTCCTGACCGGCGCCGGCGGTGGCCTCGGCTCCATGCTGCGCGAGCGCATCAAGCCCTGGGCCGAGGTGGTGCGCGTCACCGACATCCAGGTCCTCGGCCCGGCCGGTCCCGGCGAGGAAGTCGTGCAGTGCGATCTTGGCGACCGCAAGGCGGTGATGGCGCTGCTCGAAGACGTCGACGCGGTGCTGCACTTCGGCGGCCAGTCGGTCGAGGCGGAGTTCGAGACCATCATGCGTGCCAACATCCTCGGCTTGCATCACCTGTATGAGGGCGTGCACAAGCGCGGCATTCGACGCGTGATCTACGCCAGCTCCAGCCACGTGGTCGGCTACTACCCGACCACCGAGGTCGTCGACGCCGACGTGCCGCTGCGTCCGGACGGCATCTACGGCGTCTCGAAGTGCTTCGGCGAGGCGCTGTCGCGCTACTACTACGACCGCTTCGGCATCGAGACCGTGTGCCTGCGCATCGGCTCCTCGTTCGAAGAGCCGCGCAACGCGCGCATGCTGGTCACCTTCCTGGCCCACGATGACCTGGTCGAACTGGTGCGCTGCGCTCTGTTCACGCCGCGCGTCGGCCACACGATCACCTACGGCGTCTCGGACAATCCGGTGCGCTGGTGGGACAACCACCAAGCGGCGCATCTCGGCTTCCAGGCGCGCCACAGCTCGCGCGAGTTCGCCGAGCGCTTCGCGCAAGGCGGCGCCTGGCCGCCGGGCGACGACATCACCGCGGTCTATCAGGGCGGCCCGTTCCTGACGGCAGGGCCGATCTACAAGGATTGAGGCGCAGTGCGAAAACCGGCGCGGACTGTGCGGAAAACTTTACAGTTGCCCTGTTCAGCGGGCGCCGGTGTTACGTAAGTCGTTGAATTCAAAGATGGCCGTCTCGGCTGGCATGAGGATTGCTCGGTATCGAATAGATGTTGATCGCTAATTACATCTTCAACAAATTATTCTAAGGAGACGGCCATGAGCACTGCCATTACAAATCGCTCTGCACGCCATAAAATATTACGACGCAAATTGAACAGGCCGGTTTTATTGGGCTTATGTCTGCTGGCGTTGATACCTTTATTATTCTATGGTTCAGTTGCGCTGTATTTCTTCAAGCAATAGACCTTGACATCGAGCGGTGCGGTATTCGCGTAGTCGCCGGGCCGATCGTGTTCGACTGCCGCGGTATTCATCATCAGGCCGGTCAGTCCGGCGACTCCTGCTTGAAAAATGCCGCGCGCAGTCAGCACCCGCAGTCAGCATCTTTCCTTCCTTCGCCTGGAATAGGCATTCCGACTTCTTCGCAATTGGATTTGCCGCTATCCGCATATCGGCATCTTTCAATTCAGCCTCGAATATGGTCTGGATTATAAGAGATATTTCCAAAATTGCAAGCGAATTGCATTTTGGCGTTCCGGCTCTTGCGCCCGGCGCTTTCGCCCGCACATCGGTATCCTGTTGGCCCATTCTCGGGAGACCTCGGTGAAAAAACTGTTCTTGCTGATCTGGCGTATGAGCAAAGTGGATCTGAGCCTGCTTTGGTTCGCATTGCGCCACGAGGCGCGTCCCGGCTGGCTGCTGCCTGCGACCGGCGCCTTGCTGCTGTACGCGCTGGCGCCGTTCAACCTGGCCATCCCGATGCTGGGCGCGGTCGACGATTTCGTGCTGGTGCCGCTGGCGCTGCACACCCTCCTCAAACTGCTGCCGATGCCGATCGCCGAAGGCTTCGCGCGCACGCGCGGCGCGCGGCGCCGCTTCGCCTGAACGATAAAAAAATGCCGCCCGGTCGTCCGGACGGCATCGTCACCGCGGCGGCCCCGATGGCCGCATCCCGATCAGCACACGATCAGAACATCACGTCCAGACGCGCGCTGTAGTAGCGGAACACGTCGCGCGGCGGCACCCAGCTGTTGACCGTGATCGAGGGCGAACTCGCGGTGGGGCCGGAGCGGTAGGACGGGCCGCTGGCGTTGGCGTTACCGATGTAGAAGCGGTCGAACAGGTTATTCACCCGGAACGACAGGCGCCACGCATCGTTGTTGGCGCGCAGGCCGAAACCGAGGTCGGTGATCGAATAGCCCTGGTTCACCGAGCGCGGATCGTTGTTGATGTTGGTCTGATACTCGCTCTGGTAACGCACGTTGGCGTTCACGAACGCGGCCAGCGGACGATTCTCGAAGCGGTAGTCGTAGTTGGTGCCGATGTTGATCTTGTTCTTCGGCGTGCCCGGGAAGATCCCGCCCGACAGGTCCTGGATGCCGGTGGTGGCGCGCGCCGCGATCGGTACGCAAGCGAGATTGAAGCCGCCCAGCGAGCCGCCCACGCCCAGGCCGGTGTTGCCGATCGCCGGGTTGCTGCTGTCCTGGTAGCAGGGGCCGTTCTTCCAGTCGACGATCTCGGGCCGGGTATAGGTGTAAGCCGCGTTCACCGTCCAGTTCGAGGTCAGCAGGAAGTTGGTGTCGAGCTCGAAGCCGCGCGTGCGGATCTTCGGAATCGAATTGAGCTGGGTGTAGATGGTCGGATCGTTCGGCAGCACGAACGAGACGTTCTGCTGGTAGTTCTTGAAGTCGGTCTTGAAGATGGTGGCGGCCAGCGACATCCGGTTGCGGAACAGATTGGCCTTGGTGCCGAGCTCGTAGCTATGGCTGGTCTCGGGCGACACCGGGAACGCCGCCGACGCCTTCAAGCCCGAGGTGACGTCATACGCGAGGCCCTTGTAGCCGGTCGCGGTCATCGCGTACACCATCCAGTCGCTGTTGATCTGCTTCTGGATCGACAGCTTGCCGGTGGTCGCATAGTCGCGGTTGCCGCTGCTGGAGAACTGGTCCTGGCCGACCGGTCCCGGCTTGAAGGTCGAGCGGTCCAGCTGGTCGGTGTAGAAGTTGCGGATGTAGTTGAAGCCCGAGGTCTCCTGGTTGCGGCGGATGCCGGCCACCAGCGTGTAGGTCGGATAGAAATCCCACGAGGCCTGGCCGAACAGCGCGCGGTTCAGGTTGTAGATGTCGGTGTAGTAGTTGGTCGGACTCGAGGGCGAGTTGGCCGTGCAGACGCTCGGCGCCACGCAGAAGCCGCGGATGAAGTGGCGATCGATCTCGTTCTGCGCCCACCACAGACCGGCCACATAGCGCAGCGGGCCGCCGTCCGGCGAGACGTAGCGGATCTCCTGGGTCTTGGAGCGGATGTCGTAGGTGCCGAACTGGTTGTTGCCGACGCTGAAGGCGGTTTGCCCCGGGCGCGCGATGGTCGGCACGTCGACGAAGTCCTGGTCGCGGTAGTCGTTGGCGCGATAGTGCTCGTACGATGAGATCGACATCAGCGTGGCGTCGTTGGGCAGGTTGTACGCCAGCTTCAGGCCGGTGCCGAAGGTCGACGAGTTGATCCCGGTCGGGAAGTCGCGCCGCACGTTGCGGTTGTTCGGGTCGTAGGGGTTGATGCCGGCCAGCGTGAGGGACGCGGGCAACTGCGGATTGCCGTTCATGTAGGCGGTGGCCAGGTTGGCCGGCGTGCCGTCGCGGTTGAAGAAGCCGTTCACGGCGGTCACGCCGCGGCTGTTGACCTGGTAGTTGTAGTGCGGCGTGAAGTCGATTTGCAGGTTCTGGATCGGCGTCCACTGGAACTTGGTCATGATGGTCTTGCCGCCCGAGCCGTTGACCTTCTGGCCGTTGGTCAGGTTGGTGAAGTTGCCCGGCATGTCGGTCTTGCTGACGGCGATGCGCATGCCGAAGTCGTCGCGCAGCTTGCCGCCGACCGAGGCGCCGACGCGCCACTCGTGGTCGTTGGTGGTGTAGGCGTTGGCGCGATAGACGATCGGTCCGCTGATCGGCTTGGTCACGATGTTGACCGCGCCGGCTACCGCCGACTTGCCGAACAGGGTGCTCTGCGGCCCTTTCAGCACCTCGACGCGCGCGACGTCGGCCAGGTCGCGAAAGGCCTGGAACTGGCTGGCGATCGGGATGTCGTCGATGATGATCGAGACGTCCGACTCGACGCCGATGCCGACCGAGACGGTGCCGATGCCGCGCATGAAGATCGCATTGTTGGCGGCCGTGGTGCCCGAGGCCAGCGACAGCGAGGGCGTGAGGTTGATGATGTCTTCCATCTCGCGCACGTTGTTGCGCACCAGTTCCGCCTCGGAGATCACCGAGATCGATTCCGGCACGTTTTCAAGCCGCTCGACGCGCTTGTTGGCCGTGACCAGCACGGTCTGCAGCTGGCCGGGATTGGCCTGCGCGTCCTGGCCCTGCTGTGCATCCTGCGCCTGTGCCGGCAGTGCCGCGTAGGCCATGGCGATCGCCGCGGCCAGCGCCAGCGGCTTGATGGCGATCGTGCTCGCTGTGTTGCGTGTGCTCTGCTTGTTCACCTTCGTCTCCTTTGTATTTTTGTACGAGTGACCGGTTCCGGCGTGAAGTCCGGGATATCGTTTTCGCGCTGCGCACGGTCCGGTCGGCAGCTGCCTGGGCGTTGATTTGCCCCTTGATTCATGTTGTTGTTAGGGAAATACTAACCATGCCCGCTAGCTGTGTCAACGATTTTAGTAAAACGGTTACCTAAAGTGTTGCGGCATGATTCGGCGGTATATCGGCGCGATTCAAGAAAACGATTTCAGACGAAAAAAAGCCCCGGCCGCGGAATGCGGACGGGGCTCAAGGGGGAGTGCTTAGCGTCGCTGGGGAGGAGGGCGGGCGCGTCAGCCGGCGAACATCGCCTCGGGCAAGCCTTGTACGCCCGGACGCGCCAGCACGACGGCGCCGGCGTCGGGATCGTCCTGCTTGCCAGGCGCCGGAATCGAGGTCACGAGCAGGGTGTCGAGCCCAGGACCGCCGAAGCAGGGCATCGAGGGTTTGGCGAAGGGGAGCTTCAGTTCGCGGTCCAACACGCCGGCAGGGGTGAAGCGCAGCAGGCTGCCGCCGTCGTTGCCGGCCACCCAGTAGCAGCCGTCGACGTCGACGCTGGCGCCGTCGGGGCGGCCGACGTAAGCGGCCATGTCGACGAACACGCGCCGGTTGCTCGGCACGCCGGCGTCGACGTCGAAGTCGTAGGCCCAGACGATGCGCCGGCTCGGATGCGAGTCGGACAGATACATCGTGCGCCCGTCCGGCGACCAGGCCAGGCCGTTCTGCGTGACCAGCCCCGCTGCCTGCGGCGCCGACAGCCCGCCCTCGTGCGAATAGCGGTACAGCTTGCCGACCGGGCGCGCCGCCGCCATGTCCATCCACATCGTGCCGGCCCAGAAGCGGCCCTGGCGATCGGTGCGGCCGTCATTGAAGCGCATACCAGGTTGCAGCTCGGGCGGCGTGGCCAGGCGCTCGGCGGCGACGCTGCCATCATCCTTCAGATCGAGCGCGAACAGCCCGCTCTCCATTCCAGCGATCAGCCCTCCGCGCGCGCGCGGCGCGATGCAGGCGACCATCTCGGCCGCCGTCCAGTAGCGCAGCGCGCCGCTGGCGTGGTCAAGGCGCCAGATGCGCCGCGCTGGGATGTCGACCCAGTACCAGGCCAGTTCCTGCGCATGCCACACCGGGCTTTCGCCGACCGCGCAGCGCGCATCCAGTAATTCGATTTGTGCTTCAGGCATTGACCAGCTCCTCGGGCATGCGGGCGCCCACGCGGGCAGGCACCAGGATTTTCATGATGGCCCAGGCGATCAGGTAGGCCACGGCGCAGAAGGCGAACATGATCATGTAGCCGGTCTGGATCTGCCCGAGCGCGCCGTAATGGTCGAACAGCAGGCCGCCGATCTTCGTGACCAGTACGCCGCCGATGCCGCCGGCCAGCCCGCCGATGCCGACCACCGAGGCCACGCAGTGGCGCGGGAACAGGTCCGAGCTGATGGTCAGGATATTGCACGACCAGGCCTGGTGGGCCGAGGCGCCGACGCCGATCAAGAGCACCGGTGCCCAGTAGCCGTATTCGCCCAGCGGTTGGGCCAGCAGCACCAGCAGCGGGAAGAAGGCGATGCGCAGCATGGCTTTCATGCGGCTGTCGAAGGCGCTGTCGCCGCGCTTCATGAAGACCGCCGGCCACCAACCGCCGCCGATACTGCCGACCATCGTCATGCTGTACAGGACCGCCAGCGGCAGCACCATGTCGGTCGCGGCCATCGCATACTTGTCGGTCAGGTACTTGGGCAGCCAGAACAGGAAGAACCACCACACGCCGTCGGTCATGAATTTGCCGACCACGAAAGCCCAGGTCTGGCGCAGGCGAAGCAGCGCCAGCCAGCCGGTGCGCGGCGGCGCGGCGACGGCCGGGACATCGTTGCAATCGCGCGCCACGGTGGCGGCGGGCGGGGCATCGTCGGCGCGGATGTAGTCGAGCTCCGCGCGCGTCAGGCGGCGCTGGCGCAGCGGATCGTCGAAGAACAGGAACCAGAACACGATCCACAGGAAGCCGATCGCGCCGATCCACACGAAGGCCGCGCGCCAGCCCCAGATCGCGGCGATCACCGGCACCGTCAGCGGCGCCAGGATCGCGCCGATGTTGGCGCCCGAGTTGAAGATGCCGGTGGCCAGAGAGCGTTCGCTCCTGGGGAAGTATTCGGCAACGGCGCGGATCGCGGCCGGGAAGTTGCCGGCCTCGCCGATCGCCAGGATGGCGCGCGCGGCGATGAAGCCGAGCACCGAGGCCGACGCCGTACCCAGGCCGAGCGGCGACAGCAGCGCCTTCAGCGCGTCGCCGAATTCGATCGAGTAAGCGTGGATGACGGCGCCGAGCGACCACACGCTGATCGCCAGCGCGTACGCCAGCTTGGTGCCGAGCCGGTCGACGATGCGGCCGGCGAACAGCAGCGCGATCGCGTACACGAACTGGAAGGCGGCGGCGATGTCGGCGTAGTCGCTGTTGCTCCAGCCGAAGGACTTCGACAGCGAGGGCGCGAGCAGGCTCAGGACCTGGCGGTCCAGGTAGTTGACGGTGGTGGCGAAGAACAGCAGGGCGCAGATGGCCCAGCGGTAGTTGCCGATGCGGTTGCGGTTCATGGTCAGGCCTTTGATTGTGTTGTGCTGACGATGCGGGGCCGGCGTCTCCATGCCGGCCCTGTTACTGCTTTCAGATGCGTGCTGCGAGGTCCTCCATCATGCCGCGGTGAATGGCGGGCGCTTACTGCGCGCCCTGGGCGACGATCAGCTTGTGCAGCATGTCGCACTCTTCCCCGGTCAGGTCGGTCAGCGGCGCGCGCACCGGACCGCCGTCGTGGCCGACCAGGCGCGCGCCGGCCTTGACGATGCTGACCGCGTAGCCTGGCTTGCGGTTGCGGATCTCGAGGTAGGGCAGGAAGAACTCGTCCATCATGCGGTTCTGGGCGGCGTGGTCGTCGGCGGCGATCGCGTGGTAGAAGTCCATCGCCAGTTTCGGCAGGAAGTTGAACACGGCCGACGAATACACCGGCACGCCCAGCGCCTTGTAGGCCGCCGCATACACTTCGGCGGTCGGCAGGCCGCCCAGGTAGCTGAAGCGGTCGCCCATGCGGCGCCAGATCTGCATCATCAGTTCGATGTCGCCCAGGCCGTCCTTGAAGCCGATCAGGTTGGGGCAGCGGTCGGCCAGGATCGCCAGCGAGGCCGGGTTCAGGCGGCACTGCGCGCGGTTGTATACGACCACGCCGATCTCGACCGATTTGCACACTGCTTCGACGTGCGCGATCAAGCCTTCCTGGCCGGCTTCGGTCAGGTAGTGCGGCAGCAGCAGGATGCCCTTGGCGCCCAGGCGCTGGGCTTCCTGGGCAAAGGCGATCGCGCTGCGGGTCGGGCCGCCGGCGCCGGCCAGGATCGGCACCTTGCCGGCGCAGGTGTCGACCGCGGTCTTGATCACTTGCGAGTACTCGTCAGGCGTCAGCGAAAAGAACTCGCCGGTGCCGCCTGCAGCAAACAGCGCGGTCGCGCCGTACGGGGCCAGCCATTCGAGGCGTTGGGCGTAGGTGTCGGGGCGGAAGTCGCCCTGCGCGTCGAAGTCGGTGATCGGGAAGGACAGCAGGCCGTGCGACAGGGTTTGCTTGAGTTCTTGCGGATTCATTCGAGGTCTCCAGATGGGGATGAGGCGTTGTTGTAACTGTTGTCAGTCATCGTACAACTGCTTTCGTGAAACCGCAAGAAAAAAACGCCGGATCAGGGGGCGCCGTCCTGCAAGCGTTGTTGCGCGTCACGCAGGCGCTCGCGGCTGTTCGACAAATGGGTGCGCATCGCCGCGCGCGCCGCTTCCGGATCCTGGCGCAGGATGGCGCGGTAGATGTCCTCGTGTTCGCGGTTCACGCGTTCCAGGTAGTCGGTCGGCTTGTCGGCGCCCAGCTCGGGCGTGTTCAGGCGCGCGCGCGGGATGATCGCGTTGCCGAGCTGGCCCAGCAGGTCGACGAAATAGGGATTGCAGGTCGACTCGGCGACCAGGCGGTGGAAGCGCACGTCGGCCTCGACGAAGCTGCGTCCGGTGCGCAGCGCGCGCTGCATTTCGCCCAGCGCCTCGCCCAGCTGCGTCGCCTGTTCCTCGCTGCGGCGCGAGGCCGCCAGCCAGGCCGCCTCGGTCTCCATGCTGATGCGCAGCTCGAGGATCGCGAGCACGTCGCGCACGGTGACCACGCTGTCGGCGCCGATGCCCAGGCTGGGCTGGGGCGGCGTCAACACGAAGGTGCCGATACCGTGCCGGGTCTCGGCCAGGCCGCCGGCTTGCAGCTGCGAGATCGCTTCGCGCACCACGGTGCGGCTGACGCCGTATTCTTCCATGATCGCGGCTTCCGGCGGCAGTTTGTCGCCGGGCTTGTATTCGCCGGCGCGGATGCGTCCGCTAAGCGCTTCGACCACGCCTTGTGCGAGGTTGCGGGGTTTCTTGCGGGCCGGCAGGGCCGGCGGCAGGGTGGCGGCGGAGGTCATGGATGTGCGAGCGACGAAATGATGCAAATCTTATTATAACGATGGCGCGTGCGCTACGTTGCCATTTTGAATGAGCAGCCCTATACTAACATCGCCTTGTAGGACATCATACAACTTGGAGACAGCATTGGATAAGCAACCTGCAGACAACGTCACCGGCGCCCCGGTCGTGCGCGCGATGCGCGTCGTACCCGTCGCCGGCCAGGACAGCATGCTGCTGAACCTGAGCGGCGCGCATGGCCCCTGGTTCACGCGCAACGTCGTCATCGTCACCGACAGCGCCGGCAACACAGGCCTGGGCGAAGTGCCGGGCGGCGAAGCGATCCGCCAGACCTTGGAAGACGCGCGCGAACTCGTCGTCGGCAAGCGCATCGGCGACTACAACGCCATCCTGAACGCGATGCGCGTGCGCTTCGCCGACCGCGATGCCGGCGGACGCGGCCTGCAGACCTTCGACCTGCGCACCACGATCCACGCGGTGACGGCGGTCGAGTCGGCGCTGCTCGACCTGCTCGGCCAGTTCATGAACGTGCCGCTGGCGGCGCTGCTCGGCGAAGGCCAGCAGCGCGACGCGGTCGAGATGCTGGGCTACCTGTTTTATATTGGTGATCGCAACCAGACCACGCTGCCCTACCGAGCCGCGGTCGACGCCGACCAGGAATGGTTCCGCCTGCGCGACCAGGCTGCGCTCACGCCCGAGGCCGTGGTGCGCCTGGCCGAAGCCGCGCACGCGCGCTACGGCTTCAACGACTTCAAGCTGAAAGGCGGCGTGTTCAGCGCGGATGCCGAAATGGAAGCCGTGCTGGCGCTCCACGAGCGCTTCCCGCAGGCGCGCGTGACGCTCGACCCGAACGGCGCCTGGTCGCTGGCGGATGCGGTGCGCGTCTGTCGCGACAAGCACGGCATCCTGGCCTATGCCGAAGACCCGTGCGGCGCCGAAAACGGCTTTTCGGGCCGCGAGGTGATGGCCGAGTTCCGCCGCGCCACCGGGCTGCCGACGGCGACCAACATGATCGCCACCGACTGGCGCCAGATGGCCCATTCGATCCAGCTGCAATCGGTCGACATCCCGCTGGCCGACCCGCACTTCTGGACCATGCAGGGCTCGGTGCGCGTGGCCCAGCTGTGCCAGATGTTCGGCCTGACCTGGGGCTCGCACTCGAACAACCACTTCGACATCTCGCTGGC